>Ga0209272_10001068_pt1 | contig 18451 bp, 14 predicted proteins | sample tdDd002_FD_187125 | JGI IMG/M metagenome (GOLD analysis project Ga0209272, IMG submission 187125) | Marine sediment microbial communities from the Atlantic coast under amendment with organic carbon and nitrate - tdDd00.2 (SPAdes)... | ecosystem: Environmental > Aquatic > Marine > Coastal >... | reverse complement strand
AATTACCTGCCGACCTATAGAATATCAGTTATTGTTTTGAGCTTAAAAATAAATCATAGCCAACTGCGGGGTGGGTAGTTTGGACGTGAGCCATTACTCAAAGCGATGGCACCCAGAACGATTATTTCCCTACGGTAAGTAATCATCATTTTTGGGGCTAGCGTACTTATTAATATGGAGATTCCAAATGGCAAAGATGGTTTTTAAACCCTGGGAAAAGGGCCTGACCAATATTCGGCTGGTGCCGAAGCTGGTGCTGTTGATGGTATTCAGTACCGTTTTGCTGATCGGAAAGCAGTTGTGGGATGCAAGTGCCTTTTATCAGTCGGTTGTTGGTATTCAGCAGGATCATTCTCAGGAGCTTGCTGAAGCCAATGCGGCAATGCTGACAACATTTTTGTCTCAGGGCGAGGCAGGGAAAGCACTGGCGGAACAAGCAATCGATGCCCAGGCCAGCAGTTGGAATCCAGGGGCGTACCTGTATCTTGTCGAGCGTGATAGCGGCAGGTTATTGGGGCACCCGCAAGCGCGAGCAGTCAACGAGCTGACTGCTGTGATGGAAAACGGCAATAGTCTATCCGGCTTGCTGAATCAATTTTCAGGTGCGGGTCGCTTGGCATTCGATAACCAGGAACGTTTTGAATATGCTGTCGAGCTGCCACAGTGGAACTGGCTAGTTGTTGCCTCGCAGTCAGCTTCTGAGGCCGAAGCGTATTACAGTGACTATCTGCTACAGGTCGTCTGGCAGACGGCGTTGATGATTGTCGCCTTTGTGGTGATCCTGCTGAGTGGCTCTAGCGTCATGCTGCGCCAGACCCACTACCTTGCCGACAATATCCAGCTGCTTGCTGCTCGTAATTTGTCACAGCCGATTGAGATGGAGTGTCGTGACGAGTACGGCGATCTGGCTCGCGAGCTGGAGAAGACCCGGACTCAATTGCATGATGTGATCCGCAGTCAGCGAGATGCTGCCTCAGAGCTCTCAGGGTTGGCCGAAGTGATGTCGATTAGCATGATGGAGACCAAGGAGTCAGCGCAGGAAGAATTCAATGAAATTGACCAGCTGGCCTCGGCGATGAGCGAGATGACGTCGACGGTCCAGACTGTCGCGGATCATGCACGCGAAGCATCGAATGCCACCGAGGGAACCTCAGAGCAGGCGAGCCAGGGGCAGCAGTTTGTCTCTCGGACGATTGGTACAATCAATCAGCTGTCTCAGGATATCAGCCAGTCGGCAAACGCCGTTAGCCAGGTTGAGGAGCGCGTTGATCAAATTGGCAGTGTGATTGTTACCATTCAGAGTATTTCCGAGCAAACGAACCTGTTGGCACTTAACGCAGCCATCGAGGCTGCCCGCGCCGGTGATGCAGGCCGTGGTTTTGCTGTTGTTGCCGATGAAGTGCGAAATCTGGCCCAGCGTACCCAGCAGGCGACGGTTGAGATCCAGGAGATGATCTCGTTGCTGCAAAATAGTGCCCAGCAGGCTGTCGGCCTGATGGAGCAGAGCGTGGTGGAAGCGGCCGAAGGGGTTGAACTTGTTACCAACGCCGGCGGTGAGCTGGATAAGATTGTCGATCAGGTTCAGCGGCTTAATGATATGAACTTCCAGATAGCATCTGCAGCCGAGCAGCAGAGTGCCGTGGCCGATGAAATGAACCAGAACCTGACCAACGTGCGCGAACTTGTCGAAGCTTCGGTTGTGGTGGTAACGGAGCTGTCGGAAACGTCGGACACAATGCAGAATCATGCAACAGAGCTGGAAGGCAAGATCCAGGCATTCCATGTCTAACTACCGAATATAACGACAGCAACGTTCTCGGAACGTGACTTGGATAGCCGACAACGCCCGCTAACTAGCGGGCGTTGTGCTATGTTACTGCTAATACAGCTTTACTCCCGAGAGCCAACCCGCTTTGCCGGGGAATTGAATAAAGGAATCGCAATGACCCAGCCAGCCCCACTGATTGCCGCTGCCGACAAGGCCGTCGAAAAAATTCAGCATGCCCATCCTGAACAATTGGCCCAGTGGCCGGCAGAACGCCTGCAGGAATTGCGGCAGGTGCTTGGCTGTAGTGACTTTGTTTCCGCCTCAATCATACGGGATAGCCAGTTACTACCTTGGCTTGCAGAGCATGTTGATGATAAAGAACATGTGAGTCAGTACCGTCAGCAGTTGGCCGACAAGCTATCTGCCGCAACGGATGAAAACAGCCTGATGCGCCAGCTTCGGGCTTTTCGCCGTCAGGAGATGGTTTGGATTGCCTGGCGAGATTTTACCGGCAAGGCATCTCTGCCCCAGAGCCTGCAACACCTGTCCCTGCTGGCCGAAGCCTTGATGATGGAAGCCTACAATTGGCTGTATGCCCAATGCTGCAAGGAATGGGGGACTCCTATGAACGCGCAGGGAGAGGCGCAGCCAATGCTGATCCTCGGGATGGGCAAGCTCGGTGGCGGTGAACTGAATTTTTCCTCGGATATTGATCTGATCTTTACCTATCCGGAGAACGGAGAAACCCAGGGGGGACGACGCAGTTTGGCTAATGCCCAGTTCTTTACCCGGCTGGGGCAGCGATTGATCAAGGCGCTGGATCAGCAGACTTACGATGGCTTCTGCTATCGGGTTGATATGCGTTTGCGGCCGTTTGGCGACAGTGGTCCTTTGGTGATGAGTTATGCGGCACTGGAAGACTATTACCAGGAGCAAGGACGAGACTGGGAACGCTACGCGATGATCAAAGCGCGGGTGATGGGGCGTGAAAGCTTCAGCCAGTATCAGGAGCTGCGTCAGATGCTGCGACCTTTTGTGTTCCGTCGCTATATTGATTTCAGTGCGATCCAGTCGTTACGGCGAATGAAGTCGATGATCAGCAGTGAGGTCCGCCGCCGAGGGCTGAACAACAACATCAAGCTTGGAGCCGGCGGGATCCGCGAAGTAGAGTTTATTGCCCAGTCATTCCAGCTGATCCGTGGTGGCCGGGAACCTAGCCTACGTCATCGCGGGTTGCTCAAAACGTTGACGGCGATGAAGCAGCTGGCTCTGCTGCCGAAAGCACAGGTAACCGATCTGGAGCAGGGGTACTGCTTTTTGCGCAAGCTGGAAAATTTGCTGCAGGCTATCGATGACAAGCAGACCCAGACTCTGCCGGACAAACCGCTGGATCAGCACCGCCTGGCCTATGCGATGGGGTATGCCGACTGGCCGGCCCTGCAGGCCGCAACCAACGGGCATATGGATGCTATTCACCAGGTGTTTGAAAACATTATCGGCACCGAAGACGAAGAGGTGCAGTCAGCCGCTGGCACCCAATATCATGAGATGTGGGCAATGGTGAAGAATGAGGAGGTACTGCTCAGTATTCTTGACGAATTGGCGGCACCGGAAGGCGCAAGTCAGGCCAGCACCTTATTGGGCATGAAGGCGGAATTATCCAAGCGAACATTAGGTCCTCGTGGCAGAGAGGTGCTGGCAAAGCTGATGCCGGAGGTACTGTCACGGATAGTTTGTCGTCCGGATGCCGCGCAGGTATTGGGTCGGGTTACGAAACTGATTGTTCGGGTCGCGACCCGGACGACCTACCTTGAGCTACTGAGCGAGCATCCGGCAGCACTGGATCAGCTGGTGCGCCTGTGCGCTGCGAGCCCGATGGTGGCCGAGCAGCTAACCCAGTACCCTATTTTGCTTGATGAACTGTTGGATCCCCAGCATCTCTATAATCCGACACCACTGGACCAATACCAGGATGAACTGCGCGAGTATCTTGCCCGGATCCCGGAAGAAGATATGGAGCAGCAGATGGAGGCTATCCGACAGTTCAAGCAGGCGCAGTTGCTGCGTATTGCCGCAGCCGATATTGCCGGTGCGCTGCCGCTGATGAAAGTCAGCGATCACTTAACCTTCCTTGCTGAAGCCATTATTGGGGCTGTGGTCAACCAGGCCTGGCTTCAGATGGCCGAAAAATATGGCGAGCCTTCCCACTTACAAGACCGTGACGGCAAAGGATTTGGGGTATTGGGCTACGGCAAGGTCGGTGGCTGGGAGCTCGGGTATGGTTCTGATCTCGATCTGGTTTTTCTTCATGACTGCCCGGCCGATGTCTATACCACCGGAAAGAAAGAAATTGATGGCCGCCAGTTTTATCTAAGACTGGCGCAGCGGATTGTGCACCTGTTCTCGACCCGAACCTCGTCCGGCGTGTTATATGAAGTGGATGTGCGCCTTCGTCCGTCCGGTGCATCCGGCTTGCTCGTCAGTACCATGGAGGCCTTTGCCGAGTATCAGCAGCAGGAAGCCTGGACCTGGGAGCATCAGGCGTTGGTTAGGGCGCGGTTGGTATATGGTGATACACCACTGCAGCAGGGTTTTGCCAAGGTGCGGCAGACTATTTTGATGCAGCCTCGCGAAACGGCTGTACTGCAGCAGAAAGTGGTTGAGATGCGTCATAAGATGCGTGAGCACCTCGGTAGCAAAAAAAGCGGGATGTTTGGTCTCAAGCAAGATGAAGGTGGGATCACCGATATTGAGTTTATTGCCCAGTATCTGGTATTGCAGCATGCCTGCGGCGAGCGGGCGTTGACGCGTTGGTCTGATAATGTCCGCATTTTCGATACCATGGCAGAATGTGGGATCCTCAGTACTCAAGAGGCACAGGCGTTAAAGCAGGCTTATTGCCATATGCGTGATGAAATTCATCGGCTTAACTTGTTGGGGCTATCGGCCTATGTGACTGAAGATCAATTTGTTGCCGAGCGTGAGGTCGTACAGCAGATTTGGCAACATTATCTTCAGCAGGAAAGGCGATGAAAGGTAAACAGCCCCGAGGCTTTGTGTTAGTATTTCTCAGTTTTTTCTTCTCAGTTTTTCTACCCCGGAGATAATAATGAAACTGACTCTTCCTGATTATGATCAAGCAGGTGTTTTGGTTGTTGGTGATGTCATGCTTGACCGTTATTGGTATGGACCAACCGGGCGTATCTCGCCTGAAGCGCCTGTGCCTGTTGTTAAGGTAGATCAGATCGAAGAGCGTCCGGGCGGCGCGGCCAATGTGGCAATGAATATTGCAGCCCTGGGAGGCCATGCCCGATTGGTTGGCCTGACGGGGATCGATGAGCCGGCGAAAGCGCTGACTGAAAAATTATCATCGCTGGATGTGCGCTGTGATTTCGTCTCGTTGCCTGATTATCCGACGATTACCAAGTTACGGGTGATGAGCCGTGGCCAGCAGTTGATCCGCCTGGATTTCGAAGAAGGCTTTCATGACGTCGCCGCCGACATGATCCTGCCGCGTCTAGAGCAGGCACTACCGAATGTCAAAGCGATGATCCTGTCGGATTATGCCAAGGGCGCACTGGAGCATGTCCAGGCGATGATCCTGATGGCACGCAAGGCCGGTGTTCCGGTGATGGTTGATCCTAAAGGGGCTGATTTTGAACGTTACCGTGGTGCTACGCTGCTGACGCCTAACCTTTCTGAGTTTGAAGCTGTGGTCGGTAAGGTCAAGACAGATGAAGAGCTGGTTGAAAAAGGCCTTGGCTTGATTGAGCAGTTTGAGCTTGAGGCGCTGCTGGTTACTCGTAGCGAGCACGGCATGACGCTACTGCAAAAAGGTCAGGAACCTCTGCATATGCCGACATTGGCGCAGGAAGTGTATGACGTAACCGGTGCCGGTGATACTGTGATTTCTGTGCTGGCGGCGTCGCTGTCGGCAGGCAAGTCACTGTCTGATGCCTGCAAGCTGGCCAATGCTGCTGCCGGTGTGGTTGTTGCCAAACTGGGAACATCGACGCTATCAACGATTGAGCTGACCGATGCGATTCATGGCAGCCAGGACAGCGGCTTTGGTGTAATTGCCGAAGCCCAGCTCAAGCAGGCCGTTAGAGTGGCCAGAGCGCGCGGCGAGAAGGTTGTGATGACCAATGGTTGTTTTGATATTCTTCATGCCGGTCATGTTGCTTATCTGAATGAAGCGGCAAAATTGGGGGATCGCCTGATTGTAGCTGTCAATTCAGACAGTTCTGTTCAGACATTGAAAGGTCCGGGTCGACCGGTCAATCAGGAAGATCGCCGTATGGCGGTATTGGCCGGATTGGGTGCCGTTGACTGGGTGGTTCCGTTCAGCGAAGAAACCCCGCAGCGCCTGATCAGTGAAATTCTACCGAGCCTACTGGTCAAAGGTGGCGACTATAAGCCGGAACAGATCGCTGGAGGCCAGGAAGTGGTTGCTGCTGGTGGCGAAGTTCGAGTGCTGAATTTTGAAGATGGTTGTTCAACGACTGAAATCATTGAGGCTATCCGTGGCGGGCGAGGCTAACGTCTCGACTTTTGGTTAAGCCGTAAGCCGCACAAGAAAAAAGCGCCATCTTAGATGGCGCTTTTTCGTATATTTGTCTTTTTTCAGCTTATTTGGCGTCAATCAGACCGGTGTTTACATCCAGGATGTCTTGCTCATTCAGTGAGCCGACAGCCTGTTTCAGTCTTAGCTGGTTGATGATGTAGTCATAACGCGCATTGGCCAGTTGGCGGTTTGCATCGTATAGGCGACGGGTTGCATCCAGTACGTCAACAATCGTACGGGTACCGACATCAAAACCGGCTTCGGTGGCTTCAAGTGCTGACTGAGCAGAGATGACTGACTGCTGATAAGCACGAAGGGCACCGATTGATGCATTGATGTTGTTATAGAAAGCACGAACATCTTTAACAACACTACGGTATGAGCCTTCTAAATCTTCACTGGCAGAGATATAGCTAAACTGTGCCTGTTTGACTTCAGAGGTTGTACGGCCACCGGTGTATACCGGTAATTCCAGGTTGATACCTGCTGTCAGCGTACCATCATCAGTTGTCGGCTTCTTGTCATCGTAGTTGTAACCGGCATCAAACGACAGGGTCGGCAGATGGCCAGATTCCGCCAGAGAAATCTGATCTCGGGCGACATCTTGCGTAATGCGTGCTGTCAGCAGGCTGAGGTTTTCGGTCTCTGCATCTTTGATCAGCTCTAGCACCTTGCCCTGTGGGCGGCTTGCCGAGAAGCGACCGGTATCCAGGATGTTCAGATCGGTATGCTCCTGGCCGGTAATCTCACGCAGCCCCTCATAGCTGTTGGTCAGGGCGTTGTCGTTCAGGATTTCATCTGCCAGAACAGTATCATATTGCGCCTGGGCATCATGAACATCGGTAATTGCCGACAGTCCTACTTCAAAGCGTTGTTTGGTCTGCTCAAGTTGGCGGCCAACCGCTGCTTTTTCGGCACGGACAAACTCGAGATCATCCATCGCCCGCAATACCGCGAAGTAAGCATCGGCAACACGCAAGATCAGCCCTTGCTGAGATGTTGCATACGTGGCGTCGCTCTGGCGCGCTTGTTTCTCGCTAATGTCGAGGTTTATCCAGCTGGAGCGATTATAGAGAGACTGGCTTAGTGTCAGGCCGCCATTAAATCCCTCTGTATCACCGTCCATACGTGACACATTATAGCCGGCAGCTAGATTGATTTGAGGAAGCAGCTGACTGCGGGATGAGTTAATGGCTTCAAATGCTGCATCTTTATCGGCAGCAGCACGAAGCAGCTGAGGGTCGTTTTGTTTGGCTTGCTGGTAGATATCGGCTAAATCATCAGCCAGTGCTGCCTGGCTGAAACCGCCAAGCGCAACGCTAATAATAAGCGGAAGCAATTTTTTCATGGATGCCTTTCCTGGTCCTGACAAAAAAAAGAGATCAAAGCAATCAGTCTATCTGAAGAAACCTTGCCTGAAACTGATCGTTGTTCATTTGTACTTAATTTTACGCTGTTTACTTAATCATATGTGATTGTAATCTATCCAACTACAAAAAAGGACTTAAATAAAATCATAATATTTGTCATAAATGTTGAATTAAATCATTGATGCCAGCCATTTTGAATGAAAAGATATACGGCAAAGGGAGATGACATAATGAGTAACAAGTTGCCTGAAGACTCGGCGCTGGGTGTTTATAGCAAAGATGATGTTGAAATTTTGTCGACAGAGACGCTGTATCAGGGATTTTTCAGCATGGTGAAATATCGTTTTCGCCATAAGCTTTTTGCCGGAGGCTGGAGTGAGCCGCTAGAGCGGGAACTGTTCGAGCGTGGTCATGCCGCGGCTTTGTTACCTTATGATCCGGTTGAGGATAAAGTTGTTTTGGTCGAGCAGTTCAGAGTCGGTGCCATGGCCGCAGATTGCTCCCCCTGGCAGCTTGAAATTGTGGCCGGTATTATCGAGCCCAATGAGACTGCTGAAAATGTGGTCAGTCGCGAGGCAGTAGAAGAAGCCGGTGTGACGGTCACTCAACTGGAGAAAATCACCCGTTACCTGTCGAGTTCCGGCGGTTGTTCCGAAATGCTTGATGTGTTTGTCGGCCGGGTTGATAGCAGCAAGGCACAGGGAATTCATGGCTTGGCCCATGAGGGCGAAGATATTCGTGTGCATGTGGTATCACGACAGGAAGCATACCAGTGGATTGAATCTGGTAAAATTGAGAATGCAGCCTCAATCATTGCGCTACAATGGTTGCAGCTAAACTATTTAGGTTTACAGGCTAAAGCTCAATAACCAGTCCATTGGTTTAAGGACACCGATTGAATAAAAGATATACCGTTGATTTTGCTGGAATCATGCGTTTATATGAAACGAACTATGCGAATCTGCTTCCATTACTGCCAAAAACTGACAGGGTGGGGGATGAATGTGTGTATAAAGTTTTTGAGCATGAGTACCAGTTGAGAATCACGGAGTCGACCCGCTACACAACAGTGATCGAACTGTGGCAGCGCGCTGTCGGGGAGCTCCCGGATTACCTGATCCCCCGATTGACTGTGCGGTTATACCACGATGCCAGAGTGGCAGAAGTGTGTACCGCTCAGCAGATTTCTCGGCTTAAGCCGAGGTATGATTACCCCAATTTGCGGATGCACCAAAAAGATGAAAAACATCAAGTGAACCGCTTTTTAGGTGACTGGCTGGCCTATTGCCTGAAAAATGGGATCAGCAAACAATCGGTTTGTTAACAGTATTAGATAAACAAGGTTTTTGACGTTTTGCAGATGTATTCTCTGCCTCAGACGAACCCAGATAGTGTGGTTCTCCTTCAAATCACCGATACCCATCTATTTGCCAATGAGGCAGGTAGCCTGTTGGGCGTCGCGACCAAAGACAGCTTTCATGCAGTATTGGATGCTGTAGACACTGCTGCGCGTCCGTTTGACGCCGTGGTGGCGACGGGTGATATCTCACAGGATCATAGCGAACTGTCTTATCAGCGTTTCTGCGACGGTATTTCTCGTTGGCCGCAGCCGTGCTTTTGGTTGCCGGGCAACCATGATTACCAGCCAAGTATGAGCTCGGTATTGCCGTCACCGCAAATTAAGCCCTGCCAGCAGGTACTGGCGGGCGATCACTGGCAGGTGATCCTACTCGATAGCCAGGTACAGGGTGTTCCCCACGGGGAGCTTAGTGAAGCACAGCTTAAGATGCTGGATCAGGCGTTAGCGTCTCATCCTCAGCGTTATGCATTGGTATTGTTGCACCATCACCCACTGGAAGCGGGCAGTGCCTGGCTTGACCAGCATAAACTTCAGAATGCTGATGCCTTTTGGCAGGTTGTTGATAAGTATCCGCAGGTTAAGGCGATACTGTGTGGCCATATTCATCAGGAACTGGACCGTATTCACCATGGGGTGCGGGTATTGGCGACGCCGTCGACTTGTATTCAGTTTCAACCGGATTCTAATGACTTTGCGCTCGATAAACTCAACCCGGGCTGGCGCTACCTTGAATTGATGGGCGATGGCCGGGTTTTGACCTCGATTTCCCGGTTACAGGGGCGTTGTTTTACTCCCCAGTTTGACGCGGGAGGGTATTAAATGAAGTCTTTATTACTTTATATTCATGGCTTTAATAGTTCTCCGAAGTCACTGAAAGCGATGGAAATGGCGGAGTATTGCCGTCAGCACCGTCCGGATATCCGAGTTGAGATCCCCCAAATGCCGTGTTACCCGGCTGAAGCGGCAACGTTCATAGATAACCTTGTCAGCTCACTGCGGCAGGATTATCAAATTGGATTGGTGGGAAGTTCATTGGGGGGCTATATTTCAACATGGCTCAACCACCGCTACCAGCTTCCGGCAGTGCTGGTAAATCCTGCCGTCAAGCCTTATGAGTTGCTGGTGGACTACCTCGGTGAGCAGGAAAATCCTTATACCGGTGAACGCTACCGGCTTGAGGCTAAACATATGGATGAGCTGAAGCAGATAGATGTGCCTGAGATAGAGGCGCCAAAGCTGTTTTGGCTGATGCAGCAGGAAGGGGATGAAGTCCTCGACTATCGTCAGGCGGTGGCAAAATACGCAGCCTGCAAACAAACAGTGGAACCGGAAGGCGACCACAGCTTTATTGGTTTTGATCGTTTTCCTGCCGAGATCATTAAGTTTCTAGGGCTATAAATCGTTAATTGGCGGGCAATCGCTGATTGACGGCTGATGGAGTCCGACTCACAATTGTGGGCATTATCCTCGACCTCAGCTTGACAACCGGGCTGGGGTTACTGACTATTGTTGCAAAAATATTCTCGTAAACTTCCGTAAATATGACAGATCAAAGCTATAACGCTGGAGCCATTGAGGTTCTCAATGGCCTTGAGCCAGTACGCCGCCGTCCCGGTATGTACACCGATACGGTAAGGCCCAACCACCTTGGGCAAGAGGTTATCGACAACAGTGTCGATGAAGCATTGGCCGGCCATGCCCGCAAAGTTGAAGTTATCCTCCATGCGGACCAGTCACTTGAAGTCATTGATGATGGCCGAGGCATGCCGGTGGACATCCACCCCGAAGAAGGGGTTTCCGGTGTTGAGCTGATCCTCTGCAAGCTCCATGCCGGTGGTAAATTCTCGAATGACAATTACAAGTTTTCTGGGGGCTTACACGGGGTCGGTATCTCCGTCGTTAATGCGTTATCTAAACGGGTTGAAGTCTCGGTAAAGCGTGACGGACAGATTTATCAGATTGCTTTTGAGCATGGCGATAAAGTGTCAGAACTGGAAGTAGTCGGTACTTGCGGGCGCCGTGCGAAAGGTACCCGCGTACATTTCTGGCCTGATGCCAAGTACTTCGACAGTGCGAAATTCTCGGTATCCCGCTTAAAGAGCAATTTAAAGGCCAAGGCGGTTTTATGCCCGGGACTTGAGATTGTCTTTACGGATAAAAATACTGATGAAACCCTTCGTTGGTGTTATGAAGATGGTCTGAAAGACTATCTGGCCGAAGGTGTGAAGGGATATACCCTGTTACCGGAAGAGCCGTTCACCGGTGTCTTCCGCGGTCAGACCGAAGCTGCTGACTGGGCCCTGTTGTGGTTGCCAGAAGGCGGTGAGCTGATCACCGAAAGTTACGTTAACCTGATCCCGACGGCGCAAGGCGGGACCCATGTCAACGGCCTGCGTCAGGGACTGCTTGATGCGATGCGTGAATTTTGTGAGTTCCGCAATATGCTGCCACGCGGTGTAAAGCTGACAGCAGATGATATCTGGGATCGCTGTGCTTATGTATTGTCGGTGAAAATGCAGGATCCGCAGTTTGCCGGGCAGACTAAAGAGCGCCTCTCTTCCCGTCAATGTGCTGCGTTTGTTGCTGGGGTGGTGAAAGATGCCTTCAGCCTGTGGCTGAACGAGCGTCCTCAGCTGGCCGAACAGCTTGCCGAAGTGTGTATTGCCAATGCCCATCGCCGTATGCGTGCTAGCAAGAAAGTGGTGCGTAAGAAAATCGCTTCTGGCCCAGCCTTACCAGGTAAGCTTGCGGACTGTTCGCAGCAGGATCTCAACCGTACCGAACTGTTTCTGGTGGAAGGGGACTCGGCTGGCGGTTCTGCCAAGCAGGCTCGTGACCGGATGTTCCAGGCTATTATGCCGCTGCGTGGTAAAATTTTGAATACTTGGGAAGTGTCGGCAGATCAGGTGCTCGCTTCACAAGAGGTGCACGACATTTCTGTGGCGCTGGGCATTGATCCTGATAGTGATGACTTAAGTGGTTTACGTTACGGGAAGATTTGTGTCTTGGCGGATGCGGACTCCGATGGTCTTCACATTGCTACCTTGCTTTGCGCACTGTTTATGCGCCATTTCGAGTCGCTGGTTCGTGCTGGCCATGTTTATATTGCCATGCCGCCACTGTACCGAATTGACCTGGCTAAAGAAGTGTTTTACGCACTTGATGAAGCCGAGAAAGATGGCATTCTTGAGCGTTTGAGCAGTAAGCGCGGTAAAGTCAATGTACAGCGATTCAAGGGATTGGGTGAGATGAACCCGCTCCAGCTGCGCGAAACAACGATGGATCCGAATACTCGCCGCCTCGTTCAGCTAACCATTGATGATGATCAGCAGACCACCGACATGATGGATATGCTATTGGGCAAGAAGCGCGCAGAAGATCGCCGTCACTGGTTACAAGACAAAGGTGATATGGCTGAAGTGTAAGAGTATCGGTACTGGTTAAGTGCCCCTTACGTTGCGTCATTATCTCAATAGAACATGCATGCTGGCGGCCACCCAAGCGTTGCCAGCGGCGAAGAAATACTGAACGGAATACCCCACGATGACTGATGTCTCAATGGATGGCGTTGAACAGCTTCCACTAAGGAAGTTTACCGAAGACGCTTATCTGAACTATTCCATGTACGTAATCATGGATCGTGCCTTGCCGTTTATCGGCGATGGCTTAAAGCCCGTGCAGCGCCGTATTATTTACGCGATGTCAGAACTGGGCCTGTCAGCGACGGCAAAATACAAAAAGTCGGCCCGTACTGTCGGTGATGTGCTGGGTAAGTATCATCCTCACGGTGATTCGGCATGTTACGAAGCCATGGTACTGATGGCACAGCCGTTCTCGTACCGCTACCCTCTGGTTGACGGTCAGGGTAACTGGGGTGCACCGGATGATCCTAAGTCCTTTGCAGCGATGCGTTATACTGAATCTCGCCTGTCTCGTTTCTCTGAAGTCTTGTTGAGTGAGCTTGGTCAAGGCACGGCCGACTGGCTACCAAACTTCGACGGCACGATGAAAGAGCCGAAGATGTTGCCAGCTCGCCTTCCTCATATTCTGCTAAATGGCATTACCGGTATCGCGGTCGGTATGGCGACGGATATTCCGCCGCATAACGCCCGTGAGGTGGCTGATGCCGTGGTGCATCTAATTGATAATCCGAAGGCGGATCTCGATGACATTATGGGCTTTGTCAAAGGACCGGATTATCCAACAGAAGCTGAGATCATTTCCCCTGCGTCGGATCTGAAGAAGATATACCGTACCGGTAAAGGCAGCGTCAAAATGCGTGCGGTATGGCATAAAGAAAACGGGGATATTGTCATTACCTCGTTGCCGCACCAGGTATCCGGTTCCAAGCTATTAGAGCAGATTGCCGCGCAGATGCGGGCGAAAAAGTTGCCAATGGTTGATGACCTCCGTGATGAGTCTGACCATGAAAACCCGACTCGTATTGTGATTGTGCCACGTTCGAATCGTATTGATTGCGAACCGTTGATGAATCACCTGTTTGCCTCTACCGATTTAGAAAAAAGCTTCCGGGTTAACTTGAATATGCTGGGCCTTGATGGTCGCCCGCGTGTGAAAGGCCTGGCGACAATTCTTGCTGAATGGATAGAGTTCCGCCGTTCAACGGTACGTCGTCGCTTGCAGTATCGTCTGGACAAGGTGATAGCACGTCTGCATATCCTTGATGGTTTGCTGGCCGCCTACCTCAATATTGACGAAGTGATTGAGATCATCCGTACTGAAGATGATCCGAAAGCCGAACTGATGTCCCGCTTTGAACTCAGCGCTATTCAGGCGGATGCTATTCTTGAAATCAAGCTACGCCAGTTGGCGAAGCTGGAAGAAATCAAGATTCGCGGCGAGCAAGATGAGCTATCAAAAGAGCGTGAAAAGCTAGAAAAACTGCTGGGCTCAGAACGTCGACTTAATACATTGATTAAAAAAGAGATCCAGGCAGACGCAGAGAAGTATGGTGATGATCGCCGCTCTCCGATTGTTGAGCGGGCTGAAGCGAAAGCGCTGACAGAGCGTGATTTGATCCCGAGCGAGGCTATTACGGTGGTGCTATCCGAAAAAGGGTGGATCCGCCATGCCAAAGGCCACGAGGTGGATCCTACGTCTCTCAGTTATAAATCGGGGGATGGCTACCTGACCCATGCCCGCGGTAAGAGTAATCTACCGGCCATATTCCTTGGCTCGGATGGTCGAAGTTATGCTCTGGAATCCCATTCCTTGCCCTCGGCGCGTAGCCAGGGTGAACCGATCACCGGGCGTCTTAACCTGACTCCGGGATCGAATATGCGCCAGGTGATGATGGCTGATGACGAGCAACTGTGGTTGATGGGGTCGGATGCCGGTTATGGCTTTATTTGCAAGACGACCGATATGGTCTCGAAGAATAAAAGCGGCAAGGCCCTGCTGACGGTTCCCGAGAGTTCAGAGGTGATGCCACCTCAGCCGATCAATAACCTTGATCAGGATGAGATTCTGGCGATTACCAATGAAGGCCGAATGCTGTTGTTCCCAATTAAAGACTTGCCGCAGCTGGGCAAAGGTAAAGGGAATAAGATTATCAATATTCCTGCCGCCCGCTCTAAGGCCCGTGAAGAGTTTCTTTCTCAGTTAGTTGTTCTTCCGGCGAATGGGCATGTCACTATCTATGCAGGAAAGCGTAAGCTTGGGCTTAAGCCTTCGGACCTAGATAACTTCCGCGGTGAACGTGGCCGTCGGGGTACGCTGTTGCCACGAGGCCTGCAACGCGTCACGCGGATGGATATTGAGCAACCCGGATCGGCGACTGACGATTAAACTCTACAGTTGTGATGAATGACAACAAAAGCCCTCAAAATGAGGGCTTTTTCATTATATTGAAGCCATAGTCAATAAATTGTGCACTTAGAGGGTGTAATTTCCCGTTGCCTAAGTATACTAGCGAACGCTTGTACGCTGAGGAGATTTCCATGATATTTTTATTGCGCATGGTCGCTGTCGCAATTTTTGCAGTTGTCATGTTTGTATTTGGCTGTGGCTACTGTTTGTTGAGCCCGCGCAACCCGAAGAATGTCCATATCGTTGGTCGCCATTTTTGCAAAATGGCCCGAATCTTCGGGATCAAACTGGAACTCCGCTATGCTGAAGGATCCGACGATGTCGGGGCCAGTATTTATGTTGCCAATCACCAGAACAACTATGATTTGTTTACGGTATCTGGTGCCATCATGCCTCGCACCGTAACGGTTGGTAAGAAAAGCCTCGCTTGGATGCCGCTGTTTGGCCAGCTGTACTGGTTGACAGGTAATATTTTGATAGATCGTGCGAACCGGAGCCGAGCGGCTGGCACAATCGGCCAGATTGTAGAGAAAATCAAACAACTTCAGGTGTCGGTGTGGATGTTCCCAGAAGGAACCCGCTCTCGCGGCCGCGGCCTATTGCCGTTCAAGACTGGCGCATTCCATGCTGCGATTGGTGCAGGTGTTCCTGTTGTTCCTATCATATGCAGCGCTACCGATCATGTGAAAATGAATCGTTGGGATAACGGCGTGGTGATTGTTGAAGTCATGCCGCCGGTATCGACCGAAGGCTACACTAAAGAAGATGTTCGCAAGTTATCGAACCAGTGCCGGACTATCATGGAGAATAGATTGGCAGAGCTTAATGCCGAGGCCGTTCAGCGTTCGGCCTAACAGTGGGTAGTATAATTCTGTCCTTGTAGGGCAGGACTGAATTAAATTAAGGACATGCCTAGCGTGTCCTTTTTGTTTGCGTAGATAGATATCATGATTGAAGAACAGGTGGTTTTAGTGGATCCTCAGGGCAGGGAGCTGGGGTTGCAGGAAAAAATGCATGCGCACCGAGAAGGGGCATTACATTTGGCCTTTTCCGTATTGTTGTACCGTGAAACAGGTGGCGGCCGGGAGTTTCTTATGCAGCAGCGCGCAATGGGCAAATACCATAGCGGTGGCTTGTGGACCAATACCTGTTGCTCTCATCCGCGCCAGGGAGAGTCGATGGAGCAGGCTGGTATACGCCGTCTTGGTGAGGAAATGGGGGTTTCCGGCATTAGTCAGCTGGAAGATATTGCGACTTTCTTGTATCGCGCCGAGTTGGATAACCAGCTGGTTGAACACGAACTGGATCATGTGCTTGTAGCCTGTGTATCGGATCTGACGATTGAGCCGAATATCAGTGAGGTGATGCGTTACCGCTGGTGGCCACAAGCTGAGCTCGAGCAGGCTGTGGTATCTGAACCTGAGCAGTTTACGGCTTGGTTTTCGCAGGTATTGGATTATGTTGTTCAGTATTGAATACTGCGGGTAGGATATAAAAAAAGCTGTCACCGGACAGCTTTTTTAGTATCAATGTCTTACCGTTACCAAAGTGCTTATTTGCGTACTGCAATTGCTTCGATTTCAATCTTCACATCTTTTGGCAAACGTGCCACTTCAACGCAAGAACGTGCAGGGTAAGGGGCGTTGTGCTCGTCGAAGAACTTTCCGTATACTTCATTGACGGTTGCGAAGTCGTTCAGATCTTTCACAAAAACAGTCATTTTTACAATGTCTGCCACTTTCAGGCCGGAAGATTCAACAACAGCTTTAACATTTTCCAGTGACTGGCGTGCCTGTTCCGCGATATTGTCAGAAACTTCACCTGTTACCGGGTTCACTGGGATTTGACCTGAAGTCAGAATCATATTGCCTAGATCGACACCTTGTACATAAGGGCCGATAGCTGCTGGAGCCTGATCTGTGTGTAGTACTTGAGTCATTGATTGTCCTTACTAAGTCATTCACAACCTATATTTAGGGCATTAGTTTGCTACCCAAAATCGTTTAGGTCAAAGCATTTCCTGTTACTTGTGACTGGGTTACGGCGTTAAACTGGGATCCCTAGCCGCGCTTTAACCACCCGTTCACACTGTTCAATACGGTTAATGTCCTTTGGTGCGACCATGACCGTATCGTTCCCTCCCACCGTTCCTAGAATTTCAGCATGAGGCTGAATATCAATCAGACGAGCTACCAGTTGTGCACCGCCAGGGTGGGTTTTGACAACCACCACTAATTGGTTGTGGGTGATGAATTCGATTTGTGAGGAAATTGAAGAGCCAACTTGTACCGGTTCATTCTCGACCGTTAGGCAATACACTTTTTTGCCATAGGCATTGGGAACCTTAGCCACTCCTAACCGAGAAAGCAGCCGGGAGACGGTCGACTGGCTGACATCATCAAACCCCATGTCGATTAAACGTTGGCGGATGTCATCTTGGGTCGAAAAGCTTTGCTGCTGGAGCAGACGTTTGCAGGCTGTCGTGATGTTCTCATCATTTGAAAATGCATCAATCGCTCCGTGTACATTGGATACATTCACGGGCAACTCCTTTGTTATTTTATAGGGTATTAAGATCGTATCTTTTTGATTGCTGTCGGTGCCGACAGTAGTCGCAAGACAAAGTAAAGCCATTGCATAATCTTGCATAACCATCATAACAATAATGCAATTATGTTTTATTGACCCTAATCACCAAAATAATAAGCCGATTTTTTCTGCAATATGAGGCATTTTATTCCGATTGATTATGCTGCAATTATGGTTTTAGAGGGATTTCTTTCTGTTGCTTCGACGTTAGCTGCGGTTCGGTCTCCGGTTCGCCTCTGAGTCCGGAAAGCGCCTCGGCACTATTATCCGGTGTCGTTCTTTTTACCGGTGACTGGAATGAAGGAGAAATTGGTGTTCGGTATTTTTGTAGAGCAGAAGAGGTCGCCGCTGCCATATTGATTTCGTTATTAACGGGCGCTAGCTGATTGATATCGGTTTCCTGGATCCTGTCAGGGGCTGCAGGGGTACTGGTGCTGGCAATGTCGATAACGGGCCGATTGGGCCGATTAAGATCGCTAACATATTGGGATACCTGAATAGAGGCCAGTTGCGGGCTGGCCGAGGACGAAGCGATCCCGAGCGCGTCAAGCCAGTCAAAAATAAGGGTGGCTGGCACAAACTGGCTGTAGCGTATAGCGGGACGCAGGTTACGCAGATCTTCGGGGTTATGGACGATGGCGACCGTGATCCCGGCAATTTCACCATTCGTGTTGAATACCGGACCGCCACTCATTCCGGACATGACTGGTGCATCACTGAGCGAGTAGAGACAATCGGTATTGGTGTCGATGACATCTTGCAGGTACTTACCATCCCCTTTAATGCTATTGCCGAGTAGCGAGTGGCCGTGATGGGAAACCTGTTGGTCTGGGTAGATCAGCCCCCAGGTTGGGATACTGTTGGATGAGCGACGAATAAGAGCAAGATCACAGTAGGGATGGTGAATGACATTGAAATCCCAGGACAGCTTGGCAACATGCTTGGCAGTGATCATGTACTGCTCATTGATA
>Ga0209272_10001064_pt1 | contig 18488 bp, 22 predicted proteins | sample tdDd002_FD_187125 | JGI IMG/M metagenome (GOLD analysis project Ga0209272, IMG submission 187125) | Marine sediment microbial communities from the Atlantic coast under amendment with organic carbon and nitrate - tdDd00.2 (SPAdes)... | ecosystem: Environmental > Aquatic > Marine > Coastal >... | reverse complement strand
TCTGAATGACCTCACCATTGGAGATTCATTCAATCAGATGGCTATGACCCTCATATCAAGTGTAGGGGGAGCTTCTGGTCCCCTCTATGGAACAGCTCTTATGAAGCTTGGAATGTCTTTAAAAGGCCAGGATGACATAGATCCTTCCCTTATGAAGAAAGCCTTCACCGATGCTGTGGACGGAATAAAGATGAGAGGGAAATCAGACTACGGATGTAAAACAATGCTGGACGTCCTTATCCCTGCATGTGAAGAATTTTCACTATTATATGACGGCAGCAACCTTTCAGAAACTTTTAATAAGCTCTCTGAAACAGGAAAAAAGGGAGTGGAATATACTGTAGGAATTAAAGCTACCAAGGGAAGAGCTAGTTATCTTGGGGATAGAAGTATTGGTACTGCCGATCCCGGAGCTACTTCCAGCTCTATCATACTGACTTCACTTTCTAATTCTATAGATAGCCTGGAGGTAAAGTAATGGTAGGAATTGTCATTGTTTCTCATAGTTATACTGTGGGAGAGGGAATTGTTGAGTTTTGCAAGGAATTAAAAAATCATGATTTCACTATGTTAAATGCCAGTGGTATGGGGCAGGAGGTATTTGGGACCAATCCTCTGCTCATAAGTGAGTCTATTGAAAGATCTGATACAGGAGAGGGAGTTATTGTCCTGTGTGATCTGGGGAGTTCAGTTATGAGTTCTCAGATGGCGATTGAACTCCTGTCTGAAAAGCATAATGTAGTCATAGCTGATGCACCTCTTATTGAGGGTGCTATAGTTGCTTCTAGTGTAAACTGTCCCAACCTCTCACTAGAGGAACTTCATTTAGAAATCCTGGAAACTAAGACCACCTCTAAACTTTAAAATACTTTATCATTAGTTGTATTTATTTAAAAAACTTTCGTTCTCTTTAAAATGTCGTCATATTCATTGACTTTTATTAAAAAAAATGAGATAATTCCCCTTACAGTTTACTAATGTTTTTTAGGCTTTTTAATAATAAATAAGGGGGAGAAGTAATATTAATAAAGATGATATTTTAAATAAAATTACCTTTGATGAAACTGTTATTTTTTATAAGAATGTTACTTCACACGTTGAAGATCTAAACTCTAATGGGATTGATATTAGTGTGCCTCAGTTGTTTCTTCTGAGCCATCTGATTAAACACGGAGAAACTACATACTACAGCCTTTCCAGAGATCTTCCATATAACTCCAAATATATTTTAAAGGTTATCAAGGCTTTAGAGGCAGATTCCCTTATCCATAGGGAAAAGGTAGGAAATAAAAAGCTAATAAATATTACTTCTGCTGGGCGGGAGATGTTTAAAGAGATCAATAAAGAAAGAGCCTCTTTTTTTCAGGCCTTTAATGATTCGGGAATTACCTGGGAGGAATTGATTAATTTTTATTCTGTTATGGAAAAAATAAACTCTACCTTTTTGAAAAAATAGCAGTTCCCCTTATTGATATTAAAAAAACTGGCTTTTATTAAGCCAGTTTTTTATTTTTTATCCCCTATATTTTAGAGGGTCCACTGTTTTATTATTTACTCTTATTTCAAAGTGCAGATGCGGTCCTGTTACATTCCCGGTCTGCCCGCTTTCAGCTATCTTCCTTCCCTTATCCACTCTCTGTCCGGCTTTTACATCTACCTTATCCAGATGAGCATACCAGGTGCTATATCCCCCGTTGTGATCTATTACCACTGTTTTACCGTAGCCTCTCAGCCACCCTGCTATCCTTACTGTTCCCCCTTCAGCCGATTTTACAGGGGTATTCATTCCTGCTTTCAGATCTACTCCTGTATGAAAGGATCCCTTCCTTCCGCTTACAGGATGGGTTCTATATCCCCAGCTGCTGTTTACACCCTTCCACTGAACCGGCCAGTATAGATTCTGTCCGCTTATCTTTGGCGTGGCACTGAGCTTAGGTGTGAGCTTAGACCCGCTTATTTTGAGGTCCTGTCCAGGGTGTATCCTGCTGTCCTTCAGCTGATTTATTTTTATTAATTCGCTTGTAGTAGTGCTGTATTTTTTAGCTATCAGACCCAGGTTTTCCCCGCTTAGTACCCTGTGAGTTTTCACCTGTCCCACCTGCAGTACCTGCCCTACTCTGATAACATTTCCATCCAGGTCATTTAAAGACCTCAGATCCTCTACATCCATATTATATCTTCCTGCTATAGAGATCAGACTCTCTCCTCTAGAAACCATATGTTCACTAAAATCATATATATTAAGTTTTTGTCCTGGTTTGATCCTGTCGGTCTTCAGTGAGTTTATTCTTTTTAGCTCCTCTACACTTATTCCATATTTTTTAGCTATAAGCCCGAGGTTTTCTCCGTTTTTTACAAGATGACTCCTGTAATCTCCCACATAGATCTTTTGTCCTATTTTAATCCTGTCACCACTTAAGTCATTTACTTCTTTTAACTTCTCAAGGGTCATTCCATGAGTTGCTGCTATCCCTGACAGGGTATCTCCATGGGTTACAGTATAATCTTCACTAAAAACCAGTTTAGACAAAAATACCACCGGTATAAATAATTTTTTAAAATTCAACGTTCTTCCTCCTAGTCGGTTTCATTAACTTCCTGCAAAAAATATTTTAGCAGTGATATGTGACAAGACGGTGAACTTTTTAACCTTTATTTCTCTTTTACAGTTTCTAAGTACCTTTTACATGCTGTACATTGTACTTTTTCCTTCTTCTTAATAAACTGTCCAGATCTACACCTTATCTTCTCCCTGCAGATCCTGCATTCTTCAGCACCATATACCTTATAAAAAAGTATTTCTAAGAAATCTATTATCTCCTGTTTTTTCATTATCTTCATATAAACCACCTCATACCTTTTTTTACTCTTTTTTACCACACTTCCTTCTCTGTTAAATTATTTAAATTAAAAAAGGAAAAATAACAAATAAGCTAAACTATAATATGAGGGAGGGATTTAAATGAAGAAAATTATTATTGTACTCTTTATCCTTACATCTTTTACTCTGGTAGCATCTGTTCCGAGTTATATGGATGAAAGAAGTTTGTGGGAAAGAACTCTTATTAAAGTGAAGTTAAAAAAGGACATCGCCAAATCCTTTGACTACTCTAAACTCAGAGTTTATTCTAAGAAAAAAAGTCACAGAAGAATCCAGGGAAGGATAAAAAATAATGCAAGGGATGACTTTGAATGGGTTACCTTTAAAGTTATGATGGGAGAACGTTCTCAGAAACTAAATGAAGTACACAGGTTTACCGTTAATAACTTTGGTAAAAATGATACATACTTCTTAGATTCCGATGTATACCTTGGGAAATCAAAGGGAAAGACGATACAGATAGTATATGTAGACAGCAGTGACAGGAGAAAGAGGTAGTTTCCTACCTAGGAGTTGCTTTTATCTTCGTTAATCTGATATTAATTGAAACGACGCTTATTCTGAAGTTCGGAATAAGCGTCGTTTTTATGTAAAATTTTATTGATGGCATTTATCTGTTAAGTTCCGATCCCCCAGTTGAATCGTTATGATCCTCTATTACATTTTTAATAAGCTTTGAGTCAACCACTGCCATATCTCCAATAGTAGTATTTTTTACTACAGACATAGCATTTCCATACTGAACAAACTTTTCAATGGAATTATGCTCTAAAAGTCCGTAAAGGGCTCCTGAAAGGTAGGCATCTCCACTACCTATTCTGTCCACTACATCTATATTTTCATATGGTTTTTCAGTGAAGAACTTACCTGTTGATCTTTGGAATACCTTAGATGAGAAGTTATGCTTCTTAGGAGATATTACTTTTCTCTGAGTTGACGCCACTATCTGGATGTCATACCTGTCTGAAAACTCTTTTTGCATATCCTCTAAACTTCCCTCTAGGTTAAACATCTTTATAAAACACTCTTCAGACATAAAAAGAATATCTAAATATGGAAGGATCTCTCCTATTATTCCCCTTGCTTCCTCATTTGTCCAGAGGTTTGCTCTGTAGTTTACATCAAAAGATATAAGAGCACCTGCATTTTTAAACTTCTTTATAAGATCTATAGTCAGCTCTCTTGTATTGCCACAAAGAGCCAGTGTTATACCACTCACATGGAATATTTCAGTTTTTTCAAATACTTCCGGGTCGATATCATCTATATTTATATTGCTGAATGAAGAGTGGTTTCTGTCATAAATAACACTTGGTTTTCTAGGATAGGCTCCATACTCATAGTAGTATACCCCTAACCTTTTTTCCTTGGTATCATCATATATTAAAAAGTCATCACTGGCACCAGATGCTCTTACCATTCTCTTTACAAATCTTCCCAGCTCATTATCAGGAATCTTAGAGATGATTGCTCCCCTCTGACCTAAAGATTCAAGTCCCGATATAACATTCAGTTCCGATCCGCCAATCTGTTTTTCAAAACTATTTCCCTGGATTAGCATCTCATTTACTGGGGAAGACAGCCTAAGCATTATCTCTCCTAAACTTACTACACCATATTCTTTTTTTCTGAACTCAAAAACATTACTCATCTTTAAATCTCCTTTTATTCAGATAGGAGCATTAAATCCCAGCTTAGATCCTCTGCTTCTTCTTTATTTTCTTTTTTTAATTCAATAATTTTTTTAGCAAATACTGTAATACTATCTTCACGGTTATCCAAAATTAGATTTTCCATCATCTTCCTCCATATGGAATATTATAGAAAATAGAGAGCGGGCAGGCTCTCTATTTCCAATGGGCAAAGTAGAACAATATTTTATGAAACATCATGTTTCAGGGCACAAATAATCTCGGGCAAAGATTTCTTGTTCGTATTTACGAATGTCATTCGCAAATATGTTCTATAAGTATTTTATATCATATATAAAAACAAATTACAACAGCTTTCTAGCTTTTTACCCTTAACTTTATATTAATAATTTTACTGTCTTTTAATTTTATTGCTTTCTCCATATATTTCTTAATATTAAATGATCATTTCCATATATCCATTCTGTTTTAAAACTTTTGTTTCTTATTAAAGACATATCCCCTCTATTCCTAAGGTATAATAATTGTTTCTCTGGTGAAAATTTAAAGGTATTTTACCTGCCCTACAGTAAGATAATAAGTAGGGGTTGTCTGTAAAAGCGGTTTTTTCTATTGTTTCATACTATAAGGAGTGGTTCTATGAAATTGAAAGATTCTTTACTTGACGCAAGGGCAGTTGGGCTAAAGGAGAATTACAGGGTCGAGGATATTTTATTTCTTACACAACTAAATGAAGAACTTATAAATGTTGATACTGAAGAGATATTTGATGAACTTACTACTCTCATCTCCAGGTATATCTCAGTTACACATATGAGGGTATACCACTTTAATCTTCCGAGAAAGACCTTCAGGCTGAAGATAGCCATAGGGGAGAGGGCAGGGTTAGAAAACAGCTTTTTCTTAGAGAGTAAACCACTATTGGCTCATGCTATCTTTCACTCTCAGGCAGTGAGATCTCCTGAAGATACATCTACTTTATATATCTTTTTAAAGGTTAATAATATTCCTATAGCTTTTATAGATATTAAAGTCGATGCTAAATCCGGCGCTTCTCCTGAAACTATAAATCTCTTAGAGGGACTTATAAACTTTACAGGAAAAACCTTAGAAAGAAATACTCCTGTTTCAAAGCTTCATTCATTCTATCCAAAAAAATATTATATGAGCAGAAGTGACTTTGAAAAAAGAGTAGATATTGAAAGAAGAAGAAAGAAGTCATTTGGAGTGGAGTTCTCTATATTAAAGTATCATCTCACCAATAAAGATTTTGATTACTATAGAGATGAGATCTTAAAAACCGTAAGAGAAACTGATTATTTTGCTTATGATTACAGGGAGGAAACCCTACTTTTCCTATTCCCATGTACTCCTGAGGAACTTATTCCAAGTATAAAAAAACACCTCTCAAGCTATCTTATGGGATATAATGTAGAAGCAATATAAACTAATAATTACCTTATTTACTTTACTTAATAATTAAAAAAAGAGGTCTGAAAAAGACCTCTTTTTTTAATATCCTCTTACCTTCTTCATCTTCTTTTTTTCCCTGAAAAGAGAAACTGAATTAAAAAGCTTTTCATCTGTTATAAATCTTTTACTATACTTTTTTACAACTTCTTCACTGTCTTCACACCTTACATATTCACCCTGCAGCACAGCTATCCTTTGGCTGCCTCCTGTGACACCTATCTTTTTATCCAGTATATCCTTTTGTGATATGGGTACCTTTACCCTGTAGACTTCATCCTCTTCCTCTAGCCTGTACTCATAAAAGAGCCCTATCGACTTAAAGACCTTTTCCATATCTCCTCCCTCTGATACAGGAGTAGTAACTTCATAAAAAAGAGATGGTTCCAGTAAGATATTTTTATTTTTTTCAAGAGCCTGCCTTACAGATCTTATTGTGGCTATCCTGAAATCTCCTCCATGGGTATGCTCCTCATGGGCTTTCCCTCCCACAAGAGATACCTTTACTCCTGTTAGTTCCCTTCCTAAGAGCACTCCGCAGGAGAGTGCTTCTGGTATAGTTTTTTCTATGATACTTTGATACCTATAGGAAAGATCATCTAGCCTTACCCTTGATTCAAATGTATTTTCACAGTGTGGAGATATATCCACCTCTACTCTGGCATAGTGTTTTTTAGGTTCATAGTGACAAAATCCCCTTGTGGTCTCTAAAATTCCCTCCTTGTATATGGGAAGGGGCTGCAGATACTCACTTTCTATCCCAAACCTCTCCATAAGAAGTTCCTTGATTATCTCTAAGTGTACTCTTCCGCTGGTTGTTATCTCCACCTGACCCTGTTCAGAGTCTGATCTCGGATTTAGTCCTCCCTGCTCCCTGTGGAGTATCTCCATAGCTTTAGCCAGTTCCATATAGCGTTGACTTACAAAGCTTGTGGTGAGATTGCCTCCCTTGGGCTTATAGGCTTTAGGAGCTAGTATCCCTATGTATTCCCCTACCTCTACTCCTGCAAGGCCCTTTACCACTGCCACATCTCCGGAACCTACCTCCTCAACTGTTATATATTCCTTCCCTCTATATCTACGGATCTCTGTTATCTTCTGAACTCCTCTTTCCGTCTCTATCTCCTCTCTTACTTTCAGGCTGCCGCTTAATACCTTTATATGTGAGAGCATTCCTTCTTCACTGCTATAGCTTAACTTATATACTATCCCCCACCTGCTCCCCTTGTCATCCTTTATATATTTAGGGTAGTAGGTGCTCAGGCAGTCTAGTACCTTCTCTACCCCCTGCCCAGTAGAGGCTGCTCCCTTTATTACAGGTATGATATTTCCATATAGTATCTGCTTTTTTATCCCCCTGTCTATCTCATTTGGACACAGCTCATCCTCTATATACTTTTCCATTATATTTTCATCCACTTCACAGAGCCTTTCTACAATCTCATCTGCTCCACAAAACTCCACACACTTTTCAGATAGCTTTTTCAGATCGGTTACTGCCCTTTCCTCCATACTATGAGGTATATCACACTTATTTATAAATACAACTACCGGAAGATTTTCTTCACTTACCATCTTCCAGATCTCTTTTACTCTGTCTGTTACTCCCTCTATCGCAGATATTATAAAGATAACGGTATCCATTGCCAGAAAAGACCTTCTTGTTTCTTCAAAGAAATCAATGTGTCCCGGAGTATCTATGATATTATACTTTTCTCCCCTGTATATAAAATCTGTACCTGCTGAAAAAACAGTAATTCCCCTTCTCTTTTCAAAGGAATGATAATCTGTAGTGGTAGTCCCTTCCTCTACCCTTCCGGCTTTATAACCTTCAGTTGACAACTCTACAATCTTTTCTGTGAGGGTAGTTTTTCCGCTGTCTACACTTGCTACTATCCCTATATTTAAAATTTCCATTTTTTACCTCTTTTCCCCTTCCTCTAAGTAGTTTATCGCCGCTCCTCTCTTTTCCCCTGTAATTGTAACAGGGTTTTCTGCTGCTATCAAATCTATTAATCTGCTCTTCTTTTTAATGAGGTGTCTCTATGAGTTTCTTTGTTGAGGTTACCTCCCTTTAAACCACTCCCTTGCGATGGAGGTAAACTATGTTTTTATGACAAAATAAAAAAAAGTTGTAATAAACAACTTTTTTTCACCTGTACCTTTAATTTACAAAATAACTATTCCCTGACCTGTTAACCCCTGCCAGATCCAGTCTAGTTTTGTTGTACCCCAGGAGATTGACAAAGTATATCTCTCCCCCATTATCTACTGCTACCCTGTTATACTCTCGTAAAAGTCTTATCATATAGCTGTCTACAAAACTAATCCCCTTAAAATCCAGAACTACTCTGTCATCACTTCTTAAAAGCACCCTGGACAGATTTCGCTCGAAACATGAATATACAGACAGATCTAATTCTCCAGCTAACTTAAGTACAGGAATACTATAATCCTGATCATTTCCCAGTGTAATTTTAAACATATTCCCCCCTAATATAAAACTAAGAATAAATACCCTTATTACTAATCTCAAGTATACATTTTTGTCTAAAACCGACTAATACAGGTTTGTATTTTTATTTAAAATATTCTACCACTCCCCCCGCTATATTTCATGTTAAATTAATTTAAGGTCAAAAAGCATCTTATCCGTACATTTTAATACTTATTTCACAATAATCTTAGGAATGGAGAATCTCCCTTATTCCTTGCCCCCTTCACACCTATATTTATTTTCTTCCCTTCCCTGCCAACTTAAATAAAATAATAGTTTACTTAAATAAATTTCTTTCCTGTTTTTCTATTAAATAAAAAAACTTTTTAGAAGCAACACTCTGCTTCTAAAAAGTCTACTTATGAGTATCCTTTTTTTCTTCCACCGGAAGATATTTTATCCTCAGGTACCACAACCATCTAAAGCCTTTAATCCACCCCTTAGGTTATAAAAGGATTTAAACCCATTCTTTTCCATGAGTAAGCAGGCTCCTCTTCCTCTGACTCCTCCGCTGCATGTTACAAGGTATGTAGCATCCTTTGACAGCTTTAATAGCTTTTCTTCAAAATCATCACCTTGATAATCTATATTTACAGCATCCTCTACTATCGAAGGTGCTTCTTCTATCTCTTTTCTGCTTCTTACATCAAGTACCAGAGTATCATCATCTTCCAGCATCTTCAGTGCTTCATCCTTTGAAATATCAAACTTCTTACTCTTACTTCCAAATCTTAAACCTAAGATCTTTAAAAGAGGTCAGTTTCCTGTTTTAATTCTTTCTATTATATTCATCTTTTTCTCCCCTACATAAATAAAATTTTTATAATTTCTTTAACTTTTTCGTTAGACACAGAGTAATAGACTTCCAGTCCCCTTCTCCTTCCACTTATTATCTTTGCAGCCTTTAATTTCGACAGGTGCTGAGATATTGTTGACTGGGGTGCCTCTAGACAGTTTTGCATAGCTGTCACATTGGCACTCTCTGCCTCTATGAGATTTTTTACGATACAAAGCCTCACTGGATGAGCTAAAGCTTTTATTATATCTGACTTCCCCTGAAATAATTCAGGATTATCCTTATATGATACCATCTTCCCCTCCTATATCTTTATATCTAGATATTACAATATAGTTTTATAGATGTCAATAAATAAAAGGTTTGATTACATTTTTTTACAATTCCACTCTATAAAAATAGGTCTCCTCCTGGAGGAAACCCTTTTTATTATTTTATTCTTCCTTATCTTCCAGAGGCATAACTACTATTTTTTCATCATCGTCACCTTCATTATCTTCTTCTTCCTCTTCTCTTTTGTCATCTATTCTTTCTATGGCAGCATCATACTTATCTACGGCTCTTTCCATCTGTTCTCTTGATTTGTCACTCACTCCGGCATCTTCTAGTTGTTTATCTAAGCTATTATTTTTATCTTCATCATCTCTCTCTCTATCCACATAATCTCTTACAAACTCTTCAAGGTCATCTTCACTATAACCATCTATCTCATCCCATTCCAGGTCTTCATTTCTTTTTATCTCTCTTCTCACTGTTCTTTCAGCTTTTATCGCTTCCTTTCTCTCACTGTCATCCTCATCATCTCTGTAACCATCATCATCCTTTAGTTTACCCCAGTTTTTCTGAGCATCTTCGGATTTTTCATTCTTTTCTGCTTTATCTTTTCCCCTGCTGTCTTCCCTGCTGTTCTCACTTTTATTACCTTTTTCCGAGGACTTATCCTCTTTATTGTTATTTTTAACATATAGATCGCCTGGATTAGCATATAGATCGGCCGAAGCTAAAAGCAGGCATGTAACCATCAATAATGATATCCATTTTTTCATGACTTCCTCCTTCACTATCCTGAATTTACTTTTAAAGCTGACTTATTACAACTACCCCACCTTACTTAATAACCCTTTACTGTTTTTTCCAGTATCTTTTCCAGATACTTTGACTTTAGCTGCTTTGAAGCTAACAGCTGCTTTGCCGGGGGTAGCTTCAGTATAGCAGATAATATGGCAGCCATAGCCCTGTGGCTCTTTAATGCCTGATTATCAAATATAAGGTTTTGCAGCTTTCCTCTTTCTATAGCCATGAGAACTGTCCGGTGCACTGTATTAGCGGGGGTTAATACCCTTATCTCCCTTTCCTTTAACCCCATAGCCTTGAAGTTACAGTTTTTAACACATACCCCGCACCCTAAGCACTCTCCTTCAGCTATCTTAGCTATTTTTTTACCCTCACCTTTAGTAATCATAGATATTGCGTCCACCGGACACATCCTTTCACATCTGCCGCAGCCTGTACAGCTCTCCTCCTTTACTTCAGCCAAAAAGTTAGTAGTATGTACAGGGTTCAGGAGACCAAACTTCTTATGGGCTCTTAGAGCTTCACAGCAGCACCCGCAGCAATTACATATAAATGCCACATCCTCCCTCACATTTTCCCCAAACTGAACCAGATTATGTTCATAAGCCAGATGGAGTTTTTCCATAGTTTCATCCACACTGAGCTCCCTGGCATAGCCATTTTTTATAAGGGACGCAGCGGTATTTCCAAAGGTCATACATATATCCATGGGAGCATCACAGTTTTTCCCCACATGAGACATCTTATGCCGGCAGTAGCATGTTCCTACCCCTCTGTGGCTGGCTGTTTTTATCACATGACTTGCTCTTTCATAATCCAGCACATATACAGCACTGGCATTTGTGAGGACCTGCTCATTGACAAAGACTCTTCCCAGCTGTGTTTCACCCCTTGTAAATAACTCCTTTATAAAATCCTCCTCTACATTCATATACTGATAGTAGAGTTCCGCCAGATACTTCTGATTGATATCTCCCCTTGTCCTCATAAGGGAAAATTCAAAGAAACCTGCCATGGGAGGGGGAAGTACATAGTGAGATACTCCGTCATACTCTATATCTAGAAGTATGGCTCTCCCTGCAAGTTCATCCAGTAGCTCCCTCGTTTCCTTCAGGGACAACCCCCATATCTTAGAAGCTTTTTCAGGGGTAAATGGTTTTATGGGAAGCTCAGATATCAGACTAGCCTCCCTTTCTGTAAAAAGAAGTTTTAATATATTATAGAGTGTTTTAGACTGGACTACTCCCTGGGGAAACTTATTTAATCTCTCTACCAGACCCATGTAGCCATTTCTCATGGATAAGTGCGACATGTATACTCCTCCTTAATTATATTCTTTCATACTTACTTTTATGATAAATCACTCCATTTCCTTTGATTTTCTCCACCTTTTCATACTTTTCCTTCTAAAAGAAAGTATATTATTTAAACTAGAGTAAACAAAAAGCCCTCTTAATTAGAGGGCTTCCATAGTACCTTTCTGTTACTTCTTGTCTTATACATACCCCAAGGGCACTCCCTTCCTTCGGTCACAGCGAAAGTAACCAGGAAGATCAAGGGTTAGTAAAAAATACAGAGGAGTAGAACCAAAGCTTTTTAAATTGTCACCTACAAACTATTGAATTTTTTTGATACCATGTAGCAATCCCCATGTAAGAAGAACTATGGTAAAAGGAATCAAGAGGACTCTAAGATGTATAAAAAAGATAGTAAGGCTGCTAAAGGCTGGTCCTAAGAGTATAATAAATGTAGGAACGCAGCAGGCAAAACCACCAAGAAGACCTGTAAATATTCCAAAAAGGCTTCTTTTCCCTAATGGGCAGGGACTAGGATGCTTGTGAAAATAGTGAATAAGGATCAGGTTAAAAGAAACTAGTATAGAAATACTAAGTCCTATGAGAATGTTCATAGGAGAGATTGCCAGGTATATCCTGCCAAAAGATATAACTCCTATAGCCTCCCAGATAAATGGACTTTTACTCTTAAAGAGAACATTCCTCCATGAAGTCAGGAAAAAAACTGAAAACTTCTGCGAGGAAGGCAGAAAGGAAATATCACCTGTGGTATAGAGGTATAACAGGAGGTAGGCAAAACTTAGGAAAAGAAAGGAAGCCAGTAGTTTTTTATTATTAAATAGTATCTTTGTTCTATTCATTGTCTATCACCTCTGTTTCAGGGTAGAACGCAGACCATGCAAACCAAAAGGCATCCATACCTCTATATTCTTCCAGAGCAAAATCACCAGATTCGCCCTTATAATCCCATATCTTGTTAAAGGTTCTGTCTTTTAACTTACCGCCTTCAAGATAAAATTCTAAAACATTTCCCTCAAATATTCTTGAAAAAGCTCTTACTCCTTTTAATCTTTCATCATATAAAACAAGAGCTACTATATCTCCCTTTGAAATATTGAGAATCTTTTTATCCCTAATAAAATCCCATGGTATAGCTACACTGTCAGAATCAGAGATAAGGCCTCTTACCATGGTTTTAGGCAGGAGGGTATCATGGGAACTCATAAGAGGAAAGAAGGCTCCTCCTCTGTTATAATAACTATTAGAATCACTGTAATTACCATAGGGATCTTTATTATAGTTTCTGATTATTCCAGTATCTGTAGAGAGAACTCTTGCATTTGGATAGGTGTTTTTACTATCGCTCCAGGTACTCCAGGTTAGCGAAAAAGAATCAAGTTGCTTTCCCTGGGTATCTGGACTTATGGAGGTACCTGTTATCTGCGGCCAGAGAGATTGACTAGCACGGTCGTACATAACTAGGTTACTATTTAGAAGCTTTCCAGACACTCCCAGGCTAGTAGCAGAATAATATCCAGTTACTGAGGCAGTAAGTGGACAATAGGTAATGGATATATTTTTACCATTATCTCTATCATTTATAATCTCATGCCATACCAGGATCTTCTGAGGAATTATTGTAGTTGCCCCATTATTTTCCCATACAAAGACGATATCATCATCTGCCATAAAAGATTTAGCATCCTGAGTATCTATGTAGACAGGTTTTTCTATGGGAGGTATACCGTCTCTTGGGACTCCACCACTTAAGACATTATCCCTTAGTTCTCTGTATGAATGGGAAAATAGTGTGATTGACACAAGCATATATATTAATAGATGTTTCATATAAACCAACTCCTAATATATTAATGAAGACAAGATGAGATAAAGATGTTTCTATAAATAATATAATGCCTATTTATTAAAAAAAATATAATTTGAACCACGGACTTAAGAGATAGAACATGGCAAAATATTTTAAATGAGTTTTAAAATGTATCGCGGACTTGGAAATGATTTTATAATTATAGATTAAGGGGAGGGATGCGGAATTTTGTTGTCAGTCAATATTTTTTAGTTTCTAAGTTCTATAAACACTGATAAACTTAACTTTATCACCCTTTATTAAACAATAAAAAAAGGCCGAGTATATACTCGGCCTTTTTCATTTTAATATGAGATTCTTCCTCCCCTCATACACTACCCTTCCAAGGTTGGTAAGCCCCGGATGATCGCAGTCCAGGCATTCACCCTGAAGATTCAGGCCCTTAATGCAGCAGGTATTTTCTCCCCAGACTACCAGCTCATAAAACCTCTTCAGTTCCTCTCCTGTAACAATTCCATTTAAATGTTTCTTTATAGAATCCTCCCCGCCACTTACTACCTCTAAAAAGTTGATCTTACCTCTAATATCAGCCCCCATCTTCAGCTCCTCCTTTACTGCTTATTTTCCCCACCATAGAAATCTATATTAATTACTTTCACACGTATTTATTTTTACCTCTGATAGAATATACCTCATTTTCTATTCAAAACAAAGTTTTTAATTACTTTTCAAGACATTTTTATCTATTTCAATACACAAGGTGCGATTTTTGAGTATTTTGATATTCTTTTATTCATACTCTGCTAAATTTTTAACCTTTTTCATTCCTTCAATTAACTTTTATTAAATAATTTAGAAACTTTTTATATTACTTAATTTTATAGTATAATTTAAATAAACTTCAGGGAGGTAGATTATGAAATTAAAGTATTTAGGTCATTCGGTATTTTATCTTGAAAGCGGATCCTTTAAGGCCCTTATAGATCCCTTTATCACAGGTAACCCTCAGGCTGCTGCAAAGGTAGAGGACTTTAAGGAGCTTAGCCATATATTTGTTACCCATGGACACGGAGACCATCTGGGAGATGCCGTCCCCCTTGCAAAGGCTACTGGTGCTACCATCATAACCAACTATGAGATAGGAGATTATCTAGAACAGTTTGATGTCAATATCCACACTATGCATATAGGAGGAAGGGTTAAACTTGATTTTGGGACAGTTAAGATGACTCCTGCTCTTCATGGTTCTGGTATATCTACCCCTGGGGGGATGATATGCGGAGGAAATCCCGGCGGTTTTATAATAGAGGTAGATGGTAAAAAAATCTATCATGCTGGAGATACTGGTCTCACTATGGATATGAAGCTGCTGGAAATAGAAAATATAGATGTAGCTCTTCTTCCCATAGGAGGAAACTTCACCATGGATATTACCGATGCTGTGAGAGCTGTGGACTTTATCTCCCCAAAGGTAACTATCCCTATGCACTACAATACTTTTCCCATCATAGACAGCGACCCTGAAATCTTTAAAGAGAAGGCAGCTGGAGATGTTATCATATTAAGACCTGGAGAGGGTTACGAAGTTTAATTTACTAAATTACAAATTCTATACTTTCCTAAATAATAAAAAGGCACTCCTTCAATATATTAAAGGGGTGCCTTTTTTTATTTAATATAATTTTTTACCTATAGGTTCATATGGTTATATTAATTAACTGAAATTAAATTTTTTAAAAAAATATTATATCCATTAATTATAGGACTATTATATAAAGGGATAATATATATTAACTATTTAAAGAGATGCATATGATCTATAGGTCCCTTTCCCTGCCCTAGATCTATCCCGGAAGCAATAGCTTTATATACATATTCCTTTGCACTTTTCACTGCATCCTTCATTCCCTGACCTTTAGAGAGGTTAGCAGCTATTGCACTAGACAGTGTACATCCTGTTCCATGGGTGTTGTCATTATCTATCCTTCTTTTTTCAAAAAACTCATACTCTTCATCCTTAAAAAGGAGATCAGCCGCTTTTTCAGCCACCTTAAGGTGGCCTCCCTTTATAAGGATATAACCCTTATAGTACTCGCTTATCCTCTCACAGGCCTCTACCATCTCCTCCCTGCTGTTTATTTTAAATCCGCACAGTACCTCTGCTTCAGGAAGGTTGGGAGTTATTATTGCAGCCAGGGGAAGGAGTTTTTCAATAAGACTCTCCCTGGCATCTACCTCTAACAGGTCATGACCACTTGTGGACACCATCACTGTATCAAGGACTATATTCTCTGCACTATATTCTTTTAGTTTATCTGAGATAACCTCTATTATCTCTTTGCTTGCTACCATACCTATCTTTACAGCTCTGGGATAGATATCTATAAATATACTGTCTAGCTGCCTTCCTACCATCTCTTTTTCTATATTTTGTATAGCTGTCACACCCATGGTATTTTGAGCTGTGATAGCTGTTATCACACTCATCCCAAAGGTGTTATGCATGGTAAATGTCTTTAAATCCGCCTGTATTCCGGCCCCGCCGCTGGAGTCACTTCCTGCTATTGTTAGTACTGTATCCATTATCTTCCCCCTATACTTTTATATGTATCGCTTTTTTTACAGATAAAATTCTGCAATAAAAAAAGTGCCCTAAAGCAAAAAGACACCTAAAAATAATGAAGATACACTTCTATTATCCTCCCTCCGCCGGCATTATCCGGATCAGGTTAAAAGGTCGAGATTAGATCTCCTCTCAGCCGTATGTAGGCTCCCTTGCTTTTTCATAAAGTAACATAAAAATAAATAAAAAGCAACGTAACGTTGCATTGCCATAAATCAATAATATCAATGACTATGATTTATGGTACTCAGTTAATGAGTTAACTGAGCTTCAATACATTAAATTTTTATAGTTTCTTAAAATATAAAAAGAGTAGTAAAAACTACTCTTTTTATTGTTTATCTTATATACTTTTCAAATCCAGATGATGTAATTATCTTGCTATCTTCATCTACTATAAATACATCCAGTCCCTCATTAGCTTCCACATATTCCATCACATCTTCAAGCTCCATTACGAAAAATGCTGTGGAGTAAAGATCTCCTAAAAGAGCATCCTTACATATTACTGCAACAAGCTTTTTATCTGTTACAGGGTATCCTGTAGTAGGGTCAATTATATGATGATACCTCTTTCCCTCTATCTCTACGAATGTCTGGTAGTCTCCAGATATCCCCATAGCCTGTCCGTCTAAGTTTACTATTTCCAGTATCTCCCTTGGGTTACTAGGATCCTGTATTCCTATTCTCCATGGGCCATCTGGCTTTGGCCCTAGTGTTTCCATACTTGATATTGTCGTAATAAAGGCACTTTCAATACCCTCTTCAGCTAAGATAACTTTGGCTCTTGCTGTGGCATACCCCTTTAGGAATGCTCCTGTATCTATTTCATTGAGAGGTTCCTCCATTGAGATGTGGTCCCCCTCTCTTACTACCCTTCTATAATCTATCTTTTCCATTGTTTCATCTAGTTCAGCTCTTGTGGGAAGCTTTACATCCTCTCTTCCAAATCCCCACAGGTTCATAAGTGGCTCTACAGTTATATCAAATTTTCCCTCTGTCAACTTATATATCCTGTCTACTTCATCAAAGAGCATCTGACCCTCTGCGTCTAGTTTTACTCCGACTCTGGGGTTTTTATTTAGTTTATCTATAATACTGTTATTCCAGTGGGAGTTAAACTTCTTATCTATCCTCTCAATTTCATCAAAAGCCTTTTCCATAGCTTCCCTTGCCTCACCTCTATGTTCATGATAGGTAGTTATCTTTATATAAGTTCCAAATAAAAACTTCTCCTCATCGATTCTTTCCTTTTCCTTTGTTTTACAAGCTGTTAATAATATCACTAATATAGTTAGAACCAATATCTTTTTTAGCATTTCTCAACTCCTTAAAAATTTACTTCATATTAGTTTAATCCTTTAGAGGTGTCTCACACAACTTACAACTTACTAATATTGGTTAAGATAAACTTAAACTTTTGTTTATATATCGTTTAAACTTTCTATTTCACTTGTTTTCTCCTGCTCCCCTTCATTATCTTAGATCACTCATACTCCCTTCTGTAGTGCCTCCTTTCGTCATTTTTAATATCATAATCATCATAATCATCAAAGCTACTTTTTCGCTCTATACTATCTTCTTCTACAGGAATTCTGCTTATATTCTCTCCCTTAGTTTCTTTAATATCTGAACTGCATCCTTCTATTAAAAGACTTAATATAAATAATAGATATAATAATCTCTTAAACATATATATCACCAGCCCTTAGCATCTATAGATAGGTTAACTCCATAATATTAATCCTGTCTGAATAATTATTTTATGTTAATCCTTTCGCTAATTATAAGTTCTCTGACAATTTCTTTTCTACCTTTAATACCTTCAGGGTTCTGCCTACTATATGTTGCTATACCGCATCTGACCTCTTATTATTATCTAACAAAAAAACAGGCTGTTAAGCCCGTCTTTTTATTATTAAGGAAAGTATAGAATTTAATGATAATATTTCTTAGAAAATTAAAGTCTCTAAAAGCATAAAATGATTCTTATGTATGGAATCAACGGCAAAGACAGGTAGTGATGGAAGGATTTAAGGATCATCTTATAGGGGTCTAGTGTCAACCTGGCGGCAGGAGACAAAGAGGTGCAGAAACTGATTAAAATAGCTCTTGAGTGTGGAATTGAGGTCAGTGCATGTAAGAGCTGTGTTGATAATCTGGGGCAAGGGGATATTATGGTGAATCTGGGGATAGAGGTCAAATACTGGGGAGACGGTCTTACTGAGATCCTAAAAGGAGACGGGAAGCTTCTGACTGTGTAATAATTAAAATAAAAATACATTTTTTAAGATATTGAAGAAATAATAACTGAGTGGTTATTATTTCTTTTTTAGTTAATTGTTATTTTAATATCCCCCCCTTCAACATAG
>Ga0209272_10001063_pt1 | contig 18494 bp, 11 predicted proteins | sample tdDd002_FD_187125 | JGI IMG/M metagenome (GOLD analysis project Ga0209272, IMG submission 187125) | Marine sediment microbial communities from the Atlantic coast under amendment with organic carbon and nitrate - tdDd00.2 (SPAdes)... | ecosystem: Environmental > Aquatic > Marine > Coastal >... | reverse complement strand
ACAAAGAACAATGATTTTGGCATAAAGTCATAGAAAGTATCAAAATAATATCTCAAAATGATTAATGCAATGAAAGGGATTGCTGTCACATGTTCTTTTTTAACTAAATAGAATAAACTCAGTAACATGACTATTGTAAACACAACAGCAAATACTGTTCCATTCATGTTAAACACGTCTTCCCAAACATCTTTAAATGTGAGAATAAAACCTGAAAAACCAGCGATGATTATCCCCAGTTGTTGAACGAGCCTAATACTGTGTTTTCCAAAAGGTGGACGGTACAATAACATGATTCCAATAGCTAAAAATATAAGTGCACCGTAAAATCCATCCACTTCAAAATATGCAATCAATGTCATAGTTGTAAAAAACATGAGACCCACGCTTAAGAATGCGGATAAGGCTGTTTTGTACTGTGTATCAGCTACTTTAATAGCTAAAAACACACCTGTCAGAAGTACAAAATAATACGAGGAAAACTCGAATGTATCCATTGTGTAGTGGTCAAACAATGTTATTGCTGTGGCGCCCAATAAGAGCTGGAAAAAGTATAATAAAATACTATCTTTTTCATAATACATTGCAATAAAAACACCGACAGACCATATTAAGAAATGAAAGGCAACGGAACGATTCAAGTGGAATGTTTGATCTGTTAAAAACAGTCCACCCCCATAGATGAATAAGGCTATGTATCGAAGCGCTCTAGCCGTTTTAGGATAAGATCCATCCAGTTGAATCCCGGTTGCATAAAATCCTAACATACCTAGTAATATAAGTGCCATTCTAAAGAGTGGGCTCATATTTTGCCAATTTCCCGCAATGTAGGTCAGTATCCCAAGACCCACTAGAACAGAACCTACAACAGAAACAAGACGGATTAAATTAATCCCTTTAGTTACTTCATATGAAGCCAACATTTGACCTTGTTGAGACTCTGTAATAACGCCTTCCTTCTTAAAGACCGATAACTGTTTCTCTAAACCATCCATATATGATTTTGATACTTTAAACTTCATGTTAACCTCCAATTCCAATTGGCGCAAAGAAGAATACTCTGCTATTTTAAGAGTACCACAAAGTCAGGCTTTTTAAGCGTTTGAACCAAAACAAGTCATAGAACTTTAACTTGCCAATTAGTACATAGATTTCTTAATCTGATCAATTTACTTAATGTTATACACGTACAATAAAGAAGAGCACCACGAATTAACATGATGCCCCTCACACAAGGAAGACTATTTAGTTGTGCTATTTAGGTTGTACTTTCTTTATAAATGATTTGTACTTATCAAAATCTTTAACAATGGTGTTTGCCCATTTACTCTTTGTGTACTGAATATGTTTATATAACAGATCTTCAATCTGGTCTACATCAATTTCTTCGAGATTCTTTGCAATGCTGACATGTTCTTTGTTTAAATTGTCTTCAAGCGTATTCTCTAAGTCTAGAACAAATGCACAACCTCCAGTCATACCTGCAGCGAAATTCTGCCCAACTGCACCCAGAACCAAGACTGTTCCACCGGTCATATATTCACATCCATGGTTTCCGACGCCTTCAACAACTGCATGTGCTCCAGAGTTTCTGACTGCGAATCTTTGGCCTGCTGTACCTGCAATGAAAGCTTCACCTGAGGTTGCTCCATATAAGCTTGTGTTTCCTACAATTGCATTTTTGTGAGAATCAAAGAAATCTGATTCAAAGGGTCTAATGGTTACAAGTGCACCACTTAGGCCTTTACCCATGTAATCATTACATTCCCCTATTAACTCTAAGTTCATTCCTTTTGAAGCAAAAGCTGCAAAACTCTGACCTGCTGAACCTTTAGCTGTGATGTCAAGTTTACATGTTCTTTTCTCACTTACTAAGAAACCACTTGTCATGGTTCCAAAACTACGGTCTGTATTTTTTATATCCAATTCTATTTTGAACTTTTTCCCCTGAGGTTTTGCTTTCAATTTTTCTATAATACTTCTATCTAATACATCCTCAATTTTGTGGAACTGTGTTTCTACTTGTTTCCCACTAATTCTTGCCGGAAGTGTTGGTCTATGCAAAATTGGCTTAAAATCAAACTGACTTACATACCCATCATTCACTGTTTGCACCTCTAGAAGATCAACGCGACCTATCATGTCTGAAAACTTTGCAACTCCTAACTCAGCCATAATTTCACGGACTTCATTTGCAAGATGTGTCATTAAGTTTGTAAGATGTTCTGCTTTGCCATTAAAGGCCTTTCTAAGCTCAGCATCTTGGGTTGCAATACCAACTGAACATAGCCCCTTATGACATTGTCTACACATTTTACACCCAACCGCTAACATAGCAAGGGTTCCGAAACCAAACTCTTCAGCACCCAGAAGGGCTGCAATTACAATATCTCGACCATTTCTAATTTTGCCATCTACTTGAAGACGGACACGTTTTCTTAGGTCATTCAACAAAAGTGTTTGTTGTGCTTCCGCTAAACCCATTTCCCAAGGTAATCCAACATATTTCATAGAAGAAACAGGTGAAGCACCTGTGCCACCATCACTCCCACTAATTTTTATTACATCCGCATATGCTTTTGCAACTCCAGCAGCAACGGTCCCTACACCATGACCGGCAACCAACTTCACCCCTACGCGGGCTGTGGGATTGATGTTCTTCATATCAAATATCAGTTGTGCTAAATCCTCAATAGAATAAATATCATGATGTGGTGGAGGGGAAATTAAGTCTCTACCTGGTTGAGCAAATCTTGTTTTAGCAATATATTCTGTAACTTTAGAACCAGGTAAGTGTCCACCTTCCCCAGGTTTAGCACCTTGAGCCATTTTTATTTGAATTTCATTACAGTTTACTAAATACTCTGCTGTTACTCCAAATCTTCCAGAAGCAATTTGTTTAACATAACTACAGCTTTTGCTCCCATCTTGCAATGTATTAAAGCGGACTGGATCTTCCCCACCTTCGCCGGAGTTACTGGTAGCCCCAATTCGATTCATGCCTATAGCCATTGTTTCATGGGCTTCTTTACTGAGTGAACCAAAGGACATGCCAGACACTGTAAATCTTTCTAAAATGCTTTGAATGTCTTCAACCTTGTCTAGTGCAATACTTGAACCCGACTTTAACTTAAAATAGTCTCTAATTACAATTTGTTGTTGTCCGATCATTTCTGAATATGCCTTATAAGTAGCACGGTTGCCAGACTTACACGCTTCATGTAATTTTTGAACAATAGGACCTGTGAACATTTTTTCGTTCTGGTCAGCTTTGATCCGTATCTCATCTGCCTTATTTTCAGAATATGCCTTGTTGTGTCTTGCTAAAGTATCTTTTCGAATTTGGTCTAAATCAATCCCACCTACACGGGACGGTGTATCTGTAAAATAGGTCTTAATTACATCTTCACCAATTCCAACTGCTTCAAATATTTGAGCGCCATTATATGATGGAAGTGTTGATATTCCCATACGAGAGATGATTTTTAAAATGCCTTCTGCAACACTGTCTCTGTATCTATCAAACCCACATGGGTCCTCTAACTGGGAACTTAATATCTCATAAACCATGTAAGGATTAACCGCTTTAGCACCATAACCAACAAGTAAGGCCATGTGCATTACGTCCCGAGCTTCTCCCGTTTCCATGATTATGTCAGTAGCTGTTCTAAGTTTTTTTCGAATGAGATGATGGTGCACTGCACCAAGTGCCAGTAAACTAGGAATTGGAGCATTGTAATAATCCACACCTCTGTCGCTAATTATTAAAATGTTATGCCCTTTAAGTACGAGCTCCTCTGCTCTTTTGCACAACCTGTCTAATGCAGTTTCAAGGCCACTTTCATGATCCGTTTGGAAAAGGGCTGGTATTGTTACTGCGTTGAAATCTCCCCCGTTTAAATGCCTAATATCCTCTAGTTCTGGTGAAGATAATATAGGTGATTTGATCATGAGATATTTACTTTTCTTATGCGTTTCTACTTCATCTAACAACAAACCATGGGACCCAATAAATTGTCTTAAGGAGACAACAGAACGTTCTCTAAAAGGGTCTATAGGTGGGTTAGTCACTTGGGCAAACGCCTGTCTAAAGTAGTCAAATAATAGGTTTGTTTCGCTAGACAAAATAGCAATTGACTCGTCTATTCCCATGGAACCAATGGGTTCTTTACCTTCTTTAGCCATGTAAGATAAAACCGTTTTAACCTCTTTATTGGTGTATCCGAACACCGCTTCTTTAGTTTTAAGGGTTTCTAGTCGGGAACGTTTTATCTCATGATCCCCTTTAATGTCTTTTAATGTTAACCTGTTATCATCCACCCACTTTGTAAAAGCTTTTGTAGATGAAACACGGGTTTTGATTTCAGCGTCTGGAACAATACGTCCTTGGATCATGTCTACAAATAGGAATTTTCCAGGTTCAAGTGCACTTTTAGACACAAATGGATCATCTTCAAACTCAACCACTCCCGTTTCTGATGCTACAACAATTTTTCCTGATTGTGTGATCGAACAGCGTGATGGTCTAAGTCCATTACGGTCTAACTTGACAACAATTTGGTCTCCATTAGAACACACCAGTGCAGATGGACCATCCCAAGGTTCCATTATCCGTGCATGATATTCATAAAAACTACGCACATTTACATCCATCTGTTTATCATTCTGCCAAGGCTCGGGTATCAAGAACATAAGGGCGTAAGCCATGTCATGCCCGTTTGCCATAAACAGTTCAAGTGCATTGTCCAGTGATGCTGAGTCGCTCCCCCCTGGTTCAATGACTGGTAAAATTTTCGAAAAATCGGACCCAAATATACCAGACTGCATAACGCCTTCTCGCGCATTCATCCAGTTTACATTTCCTCGTATGGTATTTATCTCTCCATTATGGGCTAAAAACCTGAAGGGCTGAGCCAACTTCCACGAAGGAAAAGTATTGGTGCTATAACGTTCATGGACTATTGCCATGGCTGATTCATAACGCTCATCTTGTAAGTCAGGATAATATGCATCTAGTTTATAACCTAATATTTGACCTTTGTATATTAGTGTTTTGCTCGACAAACTACAGATGTAAAATGAATCAGTATAAGCAATCTGCGCCTTCCTTATTCTTTTTTCAACCATTTTTCTAACGATTAATAGTTTTCTTTCTAAACTCACTTGGTCAAGTGTGCCCCGATTAACAAAGACTTGGGCCACATCTGGGCGTGTTGCTCTTGCAGAATGTCCACAGTCAAAAACGCTGACTGGTACGTCTCTCCAACCAATCAGCTCTAATCCTTCATCAGTTAATATGTCTTCAAGTACACCTTCACAAAAGAGCCTAGCTTGTGGCACTCTGGGTAAAAACACCGTCCCAACTGCATAGTGGCCCTGTTCAGGTAAACAGACATTTATTTTCTTCATTTCTTCACTAAAGAACATATGTGGTATTTGAGTCATAATTCCAGCGCCATCCCCTGTTGTTGCATCAGCACCGACTGCTCCTCTATGTTTCATATTCTTTAGGATTGTTAAACCTTTTAAAACGATGTCGTGGGTTGCTTTCCCCTTTATATCTGCAACTGCACCTACTCCACAACTGTCTTTCTCTGTTTTGGGATCATATAACCCCTGTTGTACTGGACCCTCCAAACTCATACATTACCTCCCATTGCACCTTTACTCACTCTTTCTCTCATAATATAGAATTTTCTGATAATTCATTGTTGACGATTATAACATGCATAAACTTGCAGTTCAACAGGCAAACGTTTCTTCATTTGACGCAATCGTTTTCTTTATTTTCAACCATTACAATTGAGTGAACCTTTTATTCTAAATAGAAATTTTATTCGTAATATTGTATGAGTTTTCATACATAAAAGCAATTTGCATATAAGGGTTCAACATTATTTATATGCATAACTTAAAATCAAAAGTTGCATTTCTTTGCCTTGACACACAGAAATCAAAACATGTTATAATTTTTCTATGAGAATTTTACTGATTGAACCCTACTATACCGGTTCACACAAGGTGTGGGCTGATGGATACAAGAAATATTCCAGAAACCAGGTTGAACTATTGACACTCGAAGGACGTCATTGGAAATGGCGTATGCATGGCGCAGCAATAGAAATCGCGGCTGCACTAAATTGCAAATATAAAACTGAGAATGTTCCAGACCTGTTTCTAGTTAGTGACATGATTGATTTAACCACATTAAAAAGCTTGCTACATAAACATATTGCAGCTGTTCCAGTAGCCTTCTACTTCCACGAGAACCAGTTGTCTTATCCCTACACTGAAAATGATACGGATTCAAAAAGGGCCAGAGATTTCCATTATGGCTTTATTAACTATACATCTGCACTTGCTTCTGATCAGGTTTTTTTTAACTCTAAAACACAAATGGACTCATTCTTTGAGGCTTTAGAAAATCTGCTTAAAAGGATGCCCGATTACAATGGTATTGCAACCATTCAGGCACTAAAAGACAAAACATCGGTCTTACCTTTGGGTATTGATTACTCTACAAACCATCCAGAACAAGAAATACAGAAGATAAAAGAAAAAATTTCAAATGAACATCCAACTGTATTATGGACACATAGATGGGAGTATGATAAAAACCCTGATGATTTTTTTGCAGCCCTCACCCTTTTATCTGAACAAGGTTATGCCTTTAACCTTGCGGTACTTGGTGCTAAAAGCCCTAAACCTCCAAGGATTTTTAAGGCTGCTAAAGACCTGTTGTCTGGACACATTGTGGCTTATGGCAAACCTGATACGTATTCTGAGTACATTGCATGGTTACATGTTGCTGATATATTACCAATTACCTCATACCATGAAACTTTTGGCATTAGTTTAATGGAAGCCATCCATTGTGGTGTTAAACCTCTTTTACCAAACAGGTTATCTTATCCTGAACTTGTACCCTGTCATACACATCCTGATTTATATTACAAAGACCAAGACGATTTGATTCGAAAACTCAAAGAATACATAGATTCGTTTAATAAAAAATCTCCCACAAGCCCAACGACATCTAACTTACAACATTTGTCTCAGCCCTATTCATGGGAGGTCATGCACGATACATACGACGATATCTTGGAGAAATTAGTTAAGACCATGAAATAAACTTGTATCTATTGCTATAGTTAAATACATTAAAAATCAAATCAGAAGTAAGCTATTTATTAAGTCTTTCTTATACAACTAAGATAATTTTATTGTCATGTTAGTTGCCTAGTTATATAAACAATAAAACCCCGAGAGTAACACTAGACTGATTCTCAGTCCTAGACTCGGGGTTTTCTTCTGGATTTAAAATATAGACTTATAATAAACTATCGTTTTCTACTGCTTTTAAATTTTCCACGTCCAGTTCGTTTCCAGTAGGCATCCATTTCTCTGAGCATTTTTTTATAGTTCACCAATCGGTCATAGTCAATTTCACCATTATCAATAGACTGATTAACTGCACAACCCGGTTCGTTTTCGTGTTTACAGTCATTAAACTTACATTGCATAGCTAGTTCAGCAATGTCTTCAAATGCTAAATTAAGTGCATCTTTATCATCATACAACTGCACTTCACGTACACCAGGCATATCGATGAGCAAATGTCCTTCTGGACTTCTTAACATTTGACGATGGGTCGTTGTATGTCGACCTTTGTCATCGTTTCGAATACCACTGGTTGTCATAATATCCTCACCCATTAATCCGTTAATGAGTGTTGATTTTCCAACACCAGACGAACCAATAAATGCATACGTTTTATGAGGTCGCATTAAAGCTTTAACTTCGTCATACCCAGTTTCTCCAGTAGCGTTAGCTGTTACAACCAATGTGCTCCCTAGTCTTTTTTGCAGCGCATTAGCCACTTCTTTGGGGTCGTCAACTAAATCAGACTTAGTTAACACAACTACCGTGTCGGCACCACTTCCTTTAGAAATGATCCCAAACCGTTCTATTCTGCGTACATTTAGGTCATCGTTTATAGATGTACAAATGAAGACAGTGTCTACATTTGAAGCCATATTTTGAATATCAACACCTGCACCTGCATTTTTTCTTTTTAAGCATGTTTCCCGTGGCATAATTCTTTCTATGACCACTTCTTCAACGTCAAGAGGACGTGCTAGGACTTCAACCCAATCCCCAATACAAGGGGCTCCTCCACCATTTTCCATACTTTTTTTCATTTTTCCTGATAAAACACCTGCGATTTCACCAAATTCATCTGCGAGGACATAACGCATGTTTCCATCCCTAACAACACGCATAAGTGTTACATCTGAGTTTAAAACTTGTTCAAAATTTTCAGAGGATAGTTTTCCCCATTTTCTAATCATTGTCATGGCAATTCTCCTTAGAATTCTAATTAATTTATATAAACATACTGGCGTTTCACCAGCCTACTCCCTATAGGAGGCTCGATCTTTTACCCAAAACTTTTGGACATAAAGAAACCGGTGTGTCACCACACCGGTCAGAACTCAAGTTTATAAATATCAACTGAACTCAAAGAAAACCTTTGACCATCATGATATATTTTCGCTCGAAATTTACTTTAACTCTGCCAGAGTGGCTTGCGTATTAAAATTGAATTTTTTCATCATGACCACTCCTTTTCTTTCGATAGACGTTAAAATAATTTACTCGTTAATTATAATTTAATGACCTAAAGCTGTCAACACTTTTTAATATTATTTTTCTTGAATGGCGTAATCCTGTAAAGGTCTCGGCCCTCTAATTACTTTTTTATTAATAAACAAAGATCCCTTTTCATCAGGTCGAACACGCCAATCAACCAACATAATTTCGCCATTAACTATTTCAAGACCTGATATCCCCCTTGGATGGACACAACATCCATCATTAAAATAAGGGACTTCTCCGGGGTTAGGGAATCTAGGTCTATGTGTATGCCCACATATTAGAATGATTCCATGTCTATTAATAAAGTCACTAAAATTCTTTTCAATCTTATGGCGTTTAATCCTATTCTTTGCAGGACTCGCTGGATTTCTGAAGCCCACTATATGCATATATCTCCAGAAATAACGCATCCAAGCCATTGAAACTCGCCACAATTGGTCATTTAACATATCTCCTTGATGTCCATGGACAACAAAGATTTTCTGCCCTGTTTTGGCATGTTGTAAAATTACACTTTCCCTCACATCAATTCCAGGAAATAGCGTACCCTTCTCTTCCAAATACTCATCGTAAAACTCATGAAGATGGCGTTCTACAAAGCTTTTCTGACTAAAGTGCATGTTATGGTTTCCATACAACATCACAAATCTATCATCATCATGAAACTTGCTAAGAAGCCAGTAAACATCGCTGTGCGCACTACGAATATGTTCAAACTTTGCGTGTTCCCAAAGCTCGTCTCCATCTCCTACTTCGACATAGGTGTACCCCTCGTTGTAATAGTGATTGAGGGCATGATAATAAATATTCTGATTGTGTGCAAATTCATCCGATATGCTGTTATCCCCTCTATGTACATCACTTAAAAACACGAGTTTAGACGTGTCGTCGAACTTTATGATTTTAGCTGTATTGTATGCATGCATCAAGCGACCGTCAGTATTCATAGGTCATCCTCCAATGTCTATTTCATGTTTCTAAACATTTCCTCTTCCTGAGCAATTTGAATGTTTATCGCCTGGATGAGTAACTCTGATATAGGAGCCATTTTTGCCGTTGAAATTTCTTGCATTTGGTTACGTGTGAACACATTAAGATTCATACTAGAAACATCTTGTTCTGCCAAAAGCACGTCTCTAAGCATCTTGTGATTGATAATTTGGTTTAACAGTTCCTTTTGGTCCAAAATCATCACTCCTTTTCATCACTCAACTAAGTCAACCCTAATTCATTTTTACCCATTCTTTCGCTTTTCAATGCATTTTTTAAGCCTGATTCGAAGATATCGAACCAGGCTTAATGTGTTATATTATTGAGTTTTATTATTGAGTTATGTTTCTGAGTTAAATTGAATAAAATGTTATTACTTATTCAACCGCTTCAAGGGCATCTCCTTCATCGAGGTAAGCTTGGCCAGATACTACAACCTTTTCACCTTTTTCAAGACCCTCTAAAACTTCAAAGTAAACATCGAATGCCACACCTTTTTCTACGTTTCTTCTTTGAGCAATTTCACCATTTGAAACATATACGTAGTCTTGTCCACCCTCATGAAGAATTGCAACTTTTGGTACAGCAAGTACATTTTTAGGCATTTCAGTTTCAATTTTTAGTTCAGCATACATACCTGGTTTAATTGTGCCTGATTCGTTTTCGATACGCACTCGAATTGGGTAGGTGCCACCTTCACCCGGAACAGGGCCAACACCTTCAACAATACCTTCTACACTGGTATTTATTGCAGGTAAATCCACCAATACAACCTGACCATTTTCAAGTCTATTAATATCACTTTCAGTTACGCCAGCTTCAATTATAACTTCATTAATATTCACTATTTCATAAAGGGGTGATCCAGCGCCAACCGAACCGCCAACATTTTGGAACTTGGCTGATATAACACCGCTAATTGGAGCCTCTATTGTCATGTGTTTCAGTTGATACTTAATCTGACTCACATTATTTGCTCCCATTGAGTAGTCTAATTTAGCCTTTGCTAACATATCTGAAGCACCATCAAACTCAGCCTGTGTTACAGAACCAGATTCATATAGGGCTTTGGTTCTTTCATAACTACGTTTTGCCGTTGTCAAAGCCAAATTAGATAGGCTATTTCCAATGTCTGCTTGTGACTTTTGAAGCTTAACAAACTCATCATCTATTTCAGCTAAGAGTTTTCCTTCTTCAACATACTCTCCAACTTCTGCATGTAGTACTTTAATTTGACCACTTGCTAGGGCTGATATAGATTGTATTTCATCAGCTTCAACTTTACCCGGCAATACTAAACTGCCTGTCATTTCACGTTCAGAAAGTGTCTCTAAAATAACTGCTTTTTTCTCGATAACTGGTGCTTCTTCTGTGGCACTTTCAACAGCTGATGCATTAGAACAACCTGCAAGTACCAGTATACCTAAGGCAATTAATAGTAACTTTTTCATCGCCATCCTCCTTATTCCGCAACTGTTTCAGGCTGCAACTCAGCAGCTTCTGTTTTCTTGTGCTTACGATTTCTCCAATTAATTTTAAACTCTTCTAACATTGTATAAAGTGTAGGAACTGCAACTAGGGTAAGGATTGTAGCCATCATAAGGCCGAATATTAAGGCATACCCCATTGGTCCAAAGAACTCTTGTTTTAAAGTAATAGGTAGAATACCACCTGCTGTTGTGATTGTTGTTGCCATTACAGGCATAAATCTCGTTTTACCTGTTTCTTCAACTGCTTCATAGAGTTCATAACCATTTTTTCTAAGATAGTTAATGTAATCCACAAGGACAATCGCGTCATTTACAGCAATACCTACTAAAGCAACTACACCTATAAATGCTAGGAATCCGAAACTATTTCCAGTTAGAACTAGGCCAGGCATAACACCAATAAGCCCAAGCGGCACGGCAAACAGAATGATTAGAGGTTGTGACAGGGAGTTAAACTGAACCGCTAATATGATGTACACAAGTATGGCTGCCACTACCATGTTAACTAACATGTCTGTAAAGGACTCTTGCATATCTCCTAACTCACCTGCATACTTGATAGAAACGCCATCAGGTAATGAGATATTCGCTGTTTTTTCCTTAAAGCTATCCATTATATCTACTGTATTTACACCCGCTGTAGTTTGCGCTACAACATTTACTCTACGTCTTCCATCTTCATGACGTATTGTTGGTGATGTTTCAGATTCAACAAGACTTGCAACCTGATCAAATCGGATAGCAGTACCTTGTCGATTGTAGAAATACATGGACTTTAAATCATCTTTAGTTGTCATTGAGCTCACGCCTGAGCGTATCATAACATCAATTTCTTCTTGATTACTTCTGTATGTTGTTGCTTTTAACCCTGCAACTGAATTACGGATGGATGTAGCAATTGTATACTCGTCTAAACCATAAAGTGCGGCTTTATCTTTATCCACTCGAATTTCAATTTCTGGGCCACCACTGTTAAGGGATGTTCCAACATCTCGCGTTCCGCTGATATCTTCGAGAATTTCTTTAAACTGAATAGCTGTTGCTTCCATTTTCACAAGGTCATCACCTATAATCCCGATTGAGATTGGTGCGTCACTTGGTGGTCCATCTTCTAACTCCTGCACTTCTATTTCTGCACCTGGTATCTTCTTAACACGTTCTCTTAGAAGGGCTGCAATATCCATTGACGTTCTCTCTCTATCATCAGCGCTGAGTAAGTCAATTGTGAATCTTGCAATATTAGGCGTTCCAGAAGAAGAAGCACTAAATGAATCAAAACTATCTGCACCCGTAATACCTATATTGGAAACAAATGTTTCGATTTCAGGATAATCAAAAAGCATATTTTCAACTTTTCCTGCAACAACAGATGTCTGTTCTAAGGTTGCGCCTTTTGGTGTTGTTATATCAATATAAAGTCTGTCATAGTCTGATTGTCCAAACATTTCAACTTTTAATAGTCCAAGAGGAATAAGTGCCATACTTCCAACAAAGGCTAGAAGTAATACTCCAATTAACATCCAACGTCTTGAACGGCGACTTACTATACTATATAGGCGTTTGCCGTAACCACTTATGAATGGATGTTCCGTTTCTGTATGTCTTCTGAAGTATTGTTTGGCAAACATAAATCCACCAAATATTGCTGCAAATCCGATTGCAAGTAGACCATATCCATCATCCCCTTTAAAAGCCTGAAGGGAAAGAACAACGATTAATGCTATGGATGCAATACGTGTACCATGTTTCTTCCAAGGTGCCAACTGGTCAGTAGGTGTTGGGTCTTTGCGAAGTAGAACCGAACACAAAGCTGGTGTTATTGTTATTGCAAGGAAGAATGACGATCCAAGAGCAAACATAACAGTAATTGGAATAGGTTTAATAAATGCACCCATAATTCCTGGTGTTAATGCAATTGGGAAAAATGCTGCTAATGTTGTTAAGGTAGAAGCCATGATTGCTGGTGCAATTTGGTTGGTTCCCGCTTCAGCCGCCAGTCTTGAATCAAGCCCTTTAGCCCTTAATCGGTCTACGTTCTCCATAATTACAATCCCATTATCAACTAACATACCTACAGCTAGTACCAATGAAAATAGGGTGATATTGTTCAGTGTCATATCTGCTGCACTTAGTAGGGACAAGGCCATTAAAATAGCCAGTGGTATAACAATGGAAACAATACCGGCCTCGCGCAAACCAATGAATAGGAACAGTACCACAAGCACAAGGTATAAGCCCGAGAATGCGTTATCCATAACCGCACCAAGCTGTTCATCAACGAACTCTGCCGTATCACCGCTAATTTGTATTTCCATAGCGTCTGGATACAACATGCCTTTTTCTTCTTCTAAAATGCTTCTAACTAAAGCACTTGTACGAATAACATCTGCCGTATCTTTTTTCTTAATCGACAAAGCAACCGAGCTTTTCATATGTGCCGAGTCCGTGTTTAAATCAACAGACATACGGGAGTAAGACTCTACTTCTTTGTAGCCATCTTCAATCACTGCAATGTCTTTTAACTTAATTTGACCTGACCCGCTGTAACCTATTATTACTTCGTTTAGAGCCTGTACATCTTCTAATTCTCCTACAGTACGGATATTAAAGTTCTTTTCATCTAATGTGGCTGTACCACCCGGATAATTTAGATTTGATGTTTGAATACTGTTTTTAATTTGATCCATTGAAATCTCATACACTGCAAGTCGTTTAGGATCAATATGAATCTTAATTTCTCTTTCAAGTCCACCAATGACGAGAACATCAGAAATGACACTTTCCATTTCTAGTCGCTGCTCAATGGCTTCAGCATGTTTCTTTAGTTCAGCCTGAGTGAAATCACCAGACATATTAACAATCATAATAGGTGCATTGTTCGATTGTAATTCGTTCACTTCTGACGTCTCAGCATCGCTTGGCAACTCAAACTGTGCACTGGAAACTTTTTCACGAACTTCATTCATTCGTTTTTCCATGTCAACACCTTGTTCAAATTCGAGCCATACGCTAGAAACACCTGAATAAGAGTAAGAAGATATTATTTTGAGATCTTCTATGTCTTCAAGCTTTGCTTCAATTTTGTTGGTTACAAGTGTTTCGACCTCTTCGGGCGCTGCACCTGGATACATTGTGAATACTTGCCCGTAAGGCAGTACAATTTCAGGCTGTAGTTCTCTTGGAAGACCGACAAATGCGCTAACCCCTACAATGATGATCGCAATCAACATTAAATAAACGATTTTGTACCGATCTATAAAGAACGCAGCCCACTTACCAAGAATATTCCGTGGCTGTTTAAGCTCAGGAATGTTTTGAAAGTCCTGTTCCTTTTTCATGGTTCCCCTCCTAGAAATAAGTCACTCTCCGTCTTCATAATAGCACATATCCGAGTAAAATAGTGCGATATATGAAAGAAGGAATAACATTAGTTTACAGGTTTGCAAACCATGTTTTCTTTCTCATAACGGAAAAACACATATGATTTGAAATCATATGTGTTGATTTATGATAACCATCTTCAGTTATTAGTTTAGCCGGGGAAAATTAGAGTCTCATTAGAAAGGGATTAATTCCGTATTATTTCAGTAAATTTAACGAAATCATAACATTTAGAAATTTATTACATCTCCTAACATCACATCTTTAAAAAATGTACCCGTAGGCGCTTCCATAGCTACAGAAGCTTTGTTCACAAGTTTATCAATTTTCCATGGCTCAATATTCCTGTGGACTTCTAATACACATCCATTCTCGTCACAGAATACAATATCTATAGGAAACTTCATAAAAAATGTGTGGACTTGTTTACAGGGGGAAATGGCAAGTACATAGTGTGTGTTTTTCTCAGCACGCATCATTAAACCTTTGAATCTATCGGCAAAATTATCTGCTACTCTTACAAAACCAACGGGCATTTCATTTATTTCAAGCATTGATGTATTCATAAAATCACTCCATCTACTTAACTTGTTTTTTAATATATCCTACCTAAATTTTATAGGATTTCAATTAAAAAAGATAAAACGAAAAGTCATTATCTGTATGACCTTTCGTTTTATCTGTTAAGGACTTTAGTCCATTTTAGAACATTTCGCTTAGTCTAATGAGTGCCGGTCCAATAAGTACAATGAGTATGGATGGAAAGATAAAAAACAGCAGTGGAAACAACATCTTAATAGGGGCTTTCATGGACATTTCTCTTGCCCTCTGTTTACGCCTATCTCGCATCTGTTCAGATTGTAATCTAAGGATTTTTCCTATAGCAACCCCCAGTTCATCCGCTTGAATAATTGAGCCAACAAGTGCCGTGAGCTCCGCAACAGAACACCGTTCACTTAATCGGCGTAGGGCGTCTCTACGTGTTTTACCCATTCGAAGTTCCTTTAGGGTTAAAGAAAACTCATACGCTAGAGGTCCTTGAGCTTCTGATGCTACACGATCAATAGCGCCATCAAATGACAAACCCGCCTCAACACTTACTGTGATTAAGTCCAATATATCTGGCAAATCAGCAACAATTTTTTGGCGTCTTTTTTTAGCTTTTGAAAGTAGAAAATACCGCATTGAAAACTGTGTACTTAAAGCTATAATAAAGGCATTTAATAAGGCGCTTGCAAACGGCATACCCGTTATTAACATTACTTGAATTAGTATAGTAGGAAGAACAAGACCTGACAAAATCGAAATCAAACGCCACTCCCGCCATGACACTTTAGTGGATAAACCTGCTTCTGCTAACATTTTATTTAACTTACCATTCATATGGTCAGGCATAAGGCGACTAACCAGTCTTAAAATCTGATCAGAAAGAAACCTAGCAACACGACCTATAACTATACCTTGGTTTTCATCGCTGGCATGGTCAATTTCTATGTCACCTGATATGTCTTTGAGTCTATTATGAATTTTATCTTCAGCTAGAACTTTATTGTACCCACTCCACCAAACTATACTAAATACAGATAAAAATGCAGATAATACAACGAGAATCATAGTCTCACCCCGTTTTTATTTCTTGTTTATATAACTTCAAAGTTTATATTTCAATGCTTACAATTTTTCTAATGAGTAACATGCCAACCACTTCACTACTAGCGGCAAAGAATAATAACATTTTCCCAATTGGATGGGTAAACATAACAGAAATATACTCAGGATTTATCAAATACATAAGACCAATAAGCACGAGCGGCATGGTCCCAACAACAATACCTGACAGCCTACCCTGCGCTGTTAATGTTTTTATCTCACCTTGAATTTTCACACGGTCTCGAATGGTTGTAGAGATGGTATCGAGAATCTCAGCTAGATTACCACCTGTTTCTTTTTGAATTAAGATCGCTCTAACGATCAGTTCTAAATCTTCACTTTCTACACGGCTTACTAAGTTTTTTAATGCAATATCGGTCTCTTGTCCAAGGCTCATTTCTTTTAAAACTCTTCGAAACTCATGTGCAATTGGGTCTGGCATTTCTCTTGACACCGAGTTCACAGACTGTAAAAAACTATACCCTGCCCTTAAAGAGTTTGACATAATTGCAAGTGCGTCATTTAACTGATTGTTAAATGCTTTTGTCCTTTTTTTAATCCTACTGGTCACAAAGACTTTTAGCAAAACATGTGTTAGGAAAAAACCAAATACTGCCAGTACGATGTTGGTAGTCAAAAGACCAAGGAATATACTCACAACAAATGGGAATGTCAACTTAACAACCAACCATTCATCCCCAGTTAAAGGTAAATCTGCTTTTAAAGCCTGTAAACTATTTGCGTCCGTTCTTGATTTCCCCAACAACTTATTATATTTGCTATCTTGTCGTGTTAAAATATGATTCTTTTTATTTTCTTTTTCACCAACCACAAAATCATTGGTATACTCAAGTACACGCTCAATTCCAAACGCGTCTTCTTTTTTTTGTTTATATTTGAATAATCCTAGTGTTAATGTCATGGCTGAAATTCCAAACAAACTTGCAATGATCCACATAAAATCACCTCGAATTAAAAAGTGAAGGCGGTATTTTAATGCTTTTAGCCGCCAACTTATCTACCGCTTTTGGTCGAACGCCTGTAAAAACAAACCGTCCCGTAATCTGGCCTTTACTATTCATTCCTGTCTGTTCGTACTTAAAAATGTCCTGCAAGACAATTACATCGCCTTCCATACCATGTACTTCAGTTATATTAACGATCTTACGACTTCCATCAGGCAAGCGGGTCTGTTGTATAATTATGTCTATCGCTGATGAGATTTGGTCACGTATGGCTTTAACAGGTAAGTTCATCCCTGACATCAATACCATGGTTTCAAGTCTAGATAACATATCTCTTGGTGCATTTGCGTGTCCAGTGGTTAGTGACCCATCATGGCCCGTATTCATAGCCTGCAACATGTCTAGTGCCTCACCAGAACGCACCTCACCAACTACAATTCGGTCTGGACGCATCCTTAGACTATTCTTTACTAAATCTCGTATTGATATTTCCCCTTTACCTTCCATATTTGCCGGTCGTGTTTCTAGCCGAACAACATGGTCTTGAACCAACTTAAGCTCTGCTGCATCCTCAATGGTTATAATACGTTCATCGTTGGGAATAAAAGAAGACAATACATTTAAAGTGGTTGTTTTCCCGCTCCCCGTACCTCCAGAAACAATTATATTTAGATGCCCTTTAATGCAAAATTCGATAAAGTCAGCCATGGACTGCGTTAAAGTCCCAAACGAAACAAGGTCTGAAACTTTAAAAGGATCTTTTGAAAATTTACGGATAGTTATGGTTGGTCCTTCAAGGGCCAGAGGAGGAATAATTGCATTAACTCTAGAACCATCAGGCAATCTTGCATCTACCATTGGAGAACTTTCGTCAATACGTCTACCAATAGGAGCTACAATTTTTTTAATTACATGTAAAACATGGTGGTTGTCTTTAAACCTTGCACTCGTAAGTACAAGTTTTCCAGCTTTTTCAGCATAAACTTGTGTTGGACCGTTTACCATAACTTCCGTTACCTCTGGGTCATTTAGTAAACTTGTAATGGGTCCAAAGCCTAAAATTTCATCTATCAGCTCACTTGTAATGCGGTTTTGTTCTCTTAAAGTAAGTTCAGCAGAAGCCTTTCGAACTTCCATTTCTATGAGTGAACGTACATCGTCTTTGTATTGGTCTAAATTATTATCTTCTCCGGAAAAATCAATATTCAGAGAGTCTATAACAATATTTTGAATACGTATTTTAAGTGCGTCGTAAGGATCTGACTTGCTTAAGGAAGTATTTGAATGGGGAGATTGTTGTTCTTCCTCCACCTTGTTTTTTAATCTGTCTTTTAGAGACATAAACTTCACTCCTTAAAAA
>Ga0209272_10001061_pt1 | contig 18510 bp, 16 predicted proteins | sample tdDd002_FD_187125 | JGI IMG/M metagenome (GOLD analysis project Ga0209272, IMG submission 187125) | Marine sediment microbial communities from the Atlantic coast under amendment with organic carbon and nitrate - tdDd00.2 (SPAdes)... | ecosystem: Environmental > Aquatic > Marine > Coastal >... | reverse complement strand
CGTGTATCGATAAAAGGGCATCCACTTTAAAGAAAAATCGCGCGGGTCAGCTCCGGTCTTATTCGCCTCAACAGCCGCATCTATTCTCTCCTCCTTGGCCTGGTCTAGCAGCTCATTGAGGTTTGCGACCTCTTGAGATGCGCTCGGCTGCTCCTGTTCTTCCTGAGCAACCGCCGCCTGCATGCCAGCAACTGTGAGTAGAGCGAACAGCAAAGAAAAGCCGCTGAGCAATCTGCATTTCGACAAAATATTCATATGGACGTCTCCTGATTAAATTCCAGTTACGTCCAATGCTGCAAAATGCGTGCCGTCGGATTCGCTTTCGCCCACCTACGCGTTATCGCATTGATATAGCAGAATATTTAATAAGGACGCCTGACGATCGCGTCGAAGAGCTCTACTTCCCCGGCCGAAATATCGGCACTCGAATTGGCCTGTTAGGCACTCGGCCGTTGGATACCGAGTTTTTTCATTCGCGACTGCAAAGTGGTGCGCTTGAGTCCGAGGCGTTCGGCTGCGCCGCCCTCTCCACGGATCTTCCAGTCACACGCCACCAGTACTTTTTCCATGTGTGCTCGTTCAACTTCTTCGATGGTCTCGCCTGCCCCGTCACGAGGCTGAAAAGAAACAACCTTGACGTCGTGCTCGCTGGAGAACCAGTCGTCCAATTGCAAGACAGAGGTCGGGGAGAGGATCATGGCCCTTTCGATAATATTCTTGAGCTCCCTTACGTTTCCGGGCCAGTCATAAGCAGTAAGGACATCCATCGCTTGTACGGTGACTTCATCGATGTCCTTGCCGAGTCGATGTTGTAAATCGGAAATGAAGAACCAAACGAGTAACGGAATGTCGCCGCGGTGTTCGCGAAGCGCCGGGGCGCGAATTGGAAATACACCAAGTCGATAGTATAAATCGGCCCGAAAATCGCCCTGCTCTATCAATTGGTCCAAATTCCGGTTCGTCGCCGCAATTACCCGTACGTCCACGTTTCTCGTGGTCGTTGATCCGAGCCGCTCGAACTCCTGGTCTTGCAGAACTCTCAACAGCTTGGCCTGGAGGTCGGTGGGCAGGTCGCCGACTTCGTCGAGGAAAATCGTGCCTCCGTCCGCCAACTCGAAGCGTCCGAGCTTTCGATTTATTGCGCCAGTGAATGCGCCCTTTTCATGCCCGAAAAGCTCGCTCTCGATGAGCGAACTCGGGAGGGCCGCACAGTTCACAGTAATCATCGGGCGCTCGCTGCGTCCGCTGAGCTCATGGATTCTGCGAGCTATGAGACCCTTTCCGGTGCCGGTTTCGCCCAGCAGCAGCACGGTCGAATCTGTAGGTGCCACCTGCTCTGCCTGATAAATGGCGGCGCGAAAAACGTGGCTCTTCCCGATGAGTTCATCGTCGGCATACAACACCTCGACCTCTTGCCGCAGTGTTTCATTCTCTACCACGAGCTTTTCTTTAAGGGCCTGGATCTCATTGAAGGCCTGCTCGAGGGTAATGTGCGCACGTTGATGTGCGACTGCGTCGCCAATAATATTCCCGCAGAAGCCAAGTTGCGCGAAGGTACTGTCCGACCATTCCCGCTCGCCGTCGACACTAGCCAATCCCAGGTAACCGTATCTTCCATCTGCAACCTGGAATGGCTCCCAAACCATCTTTTGGATGCCGATTCGATCAAACAATTCGACCTCGGCTTGTGCTTCAAGCGCGAAATTGTCCAAACTGTCGAAACGGATTCGTTTCTTCTTTTTCAGGTGCCTGGACAGCCAGGGAAGGCTATCGGCAAGGCGGACACCGACAAAGACAGGTCCGCTTACGGCGTCAACGAACCACTCGTGGTTTACCTCGTAAATGTCGGAATTTGGATGATCGCTCAGCAGGAAAACGCATAAGTCAGCGTTTGAAACTCTGCCAATCTTTTCAATCGCTTCGTAAATCCTTGCATCCATGGTGTCATCTCTTATACACACCATTTTTGCGGTAACGTCAGAGATAACTACCTGCAGACGATTCGATTGCTCCGTCTCGGCCTCTGCCTGTCGACGGTAAAATGCGTTGAACAACACGCCGCCGATCGCGCCGAGACATTCAACCGTATCTTCCGGCCATACTTTCGGACTGGGCGCGGACAGTGCCATCCCCTCAACGTGAGATCCAAAATCACGGTGTAACCACATTGATCCTGCCAGGGCCCCGGCTTGTCGACAGTGCTCGCGCCACTGTGGAAGCTCGTCGAGATCCTCTAAGCAGTTCCAGATCACATACCCATTGCGGGCAAAATAGGTGACCACCTCCGGGCCAGGCGGATCGACCGTCAGATAATTGACGGCGGGAGCGTCGCCCCACATGCGTAGAGAGGGAAGGAGCTCGCCTGACCTTGAAATCTGGCCCAGCGCAACCTGGTGTACTCCAAAATACTCACCAAGCCTCGCCAGGCAGTCATCCAGCGCTACGTCAATCTCGTCTGATCGGGCGCCGACAAGCAACGCCGAAACATCGTTGATCAGCCCGAGGAAGGGCTGAACACCGTCACCTTCGTTGCTCTGCTTTGCCATATTGGAATCATAGTCTGAAGTAGACGAAATTACATCGATCTTTGCCGAAATATCGGCAAGCTGGGCCGTTATTTCGGCCGTACAGATACTGCCACGCCGCGACGTTCCGTCGGCTCGTCAACTGAATCCACCCTAATATCAACACGTTGCTACCTCTTCCAGGCCCGCGCAACCGTATGGCACGTAAATTGCTCCCTTGTAAGTGGCAATGGAAATCCGAATCGACATCGAATCCGCAGGTCCTGACGTGGTTTTACACGTCGCCGGTCGACTAACCGGACCTGCGGTAACGCAGCTTGTGGATGTATGTGACCCGGTGGAGGGTCACATCGTGCTGGATCTTTCAAAACTGAAATTTACTGACGACTCTGGCGCAGAAGCAATTCGAACGTTGCGTGAAAGAGGAGCGGATGTTCGCGGAGCATCCTCTTTCATCAAGTTGCTCATTAACAGTGAATCCGCATAGAAGTTTGGAGATAGAGAACATGCGACAACAAAACACATTGATTGCTTTGAGTGCTCTGCTCCTTTGCGCGGGCACGGCAGTCGCTCAGCAGAGCGAACGACCCAACTTTCTCGTGATCGTTGCCGACGACATGGGTTACTCAGACCTCGGAAGTTATGGCGGCGAGATCAACACGCCCGTATTGGACGATCTTGCTCAACAAGGTACGCGTTACACGGACTTCTACGTAGCCCCTACCTGTTCCGTTACCCGATCGATGCTGATGAGCGGAATGGACAATCACCTCGCCGGCCTGGGGAACATGGCCGAGATGTTAGCGCCGAACCAGGTGGGACAACCGGGTTACGAGGGTGTGCTAAACGAGCGCGTTGCCTCGGTCGCCGAGCTGTTGCGAGATGGCGGGTATCACACTTACATGGCCGGGAAATGGCATCTCGGAATGCAACCTGACCAAATACCGCACGCTCGTGGCTTCGAGCGCGATTTCACGCTACTTGTCGGAGCCGCGGATCACTTCGACGACATGTGGAACATCGAATGGCAGGTGCCGAAAGCCCCGTACACGGAAGACGGACAGCCGGTTGAAAAACTGCCCAAGGATTACTATTCATCGAAAAACTTCACGGACAAGACTATTCAGTTTATTGAGGAAGGTCGTGGCGACGGCAAGCCTTTCTTAGCCTACATGGCATTTACGGCCCCGCATGGACCGCTGCAAGTGCCCGATGACTGGCTACGGCGCTACAAGAACCAGTACGACGAAGGTTGGGATGTGATTCGGGATCGCCGTATCGCTCGCATGCAGGAACTGGGCATCGTGGAAGAAGGCGTCAGCACGGCCGAGCGCATGTGGTTCATACCGCGGGGCTCTCAGCTTGCACCGGGAGTTCGTATCGCGTCGGGGCGGAAGATGGAGATATACGCATCGATGGTCGAATACATGGATGACCAGATCGGGCGAGTATTCGATTATCTGAAGGAAATCGGTGAGTACGACAACACGGTCGTTATCTTTTTCTCCGACAACGGAGCAGAAGGAGCTGACCTGGTGAAAATGTTTTCAGGTCAGGCCGGCAGCATGGGCTGGATGCATGCAGGAGCCAACTTTGCCGAGTCGGGCCACAACTCCCTTGGTCGCAAGGGCACGTTTGCCGAGTACGGAGCGGCATGGGCTCAGGTGGGCGCAGCGCCTTTTCGGCTTTACAAGGGCTACGTAACTGAAGGCGGTACGCGCTCTCCCCTGATCGTAAGCGGCCCGGGGGTGCAAGGTGCCGGTGCGTTGAATACAGACGCGATTATGCATGTCATGGATCTCGCACCGACCTTACTGGAGTTGGCCGGCGTGGAGCACCCGGCTACGTTCCAGGGTCGCGACATCCTGCCGATGCAGGGCAAATCCTGGGTGCCAACGCTGAATGGCGAAGCGCAATCTCCCCGGAGCTCGGACGATTATCTTGGCTTCGAGTTGTTCGGTAACCGGGCGATTCGCCAGGGGGACTGGAAAATTGGCTGGCACCTCGATCCCTTTGGGACCGGGGAGTGGCAGTTATTCAACCTCGATGCTGATCCCGGCGAACAGTTCGACTTGTCTGAGAAATTCCCGGAGAAAAGAGCAGAACTCATGGCGCTTTGGGATGAGTACGAAGAGATGAATGGCGTAATCGTCGGCAATCGGTCGCTACTCGAGGGTGCGAAAAAGCAGCTTCCCACACCGGTTTTCGAGTCTAGTAGCTATCCACCGGTTCGTGGTATGGAAAAAATCCCACACAAGAAAATGATCGAACTTATCAACAACCAATGAAGGCAATAGTCATGAAAAAAGTAATTTGCTCTGCCCGATTCCTGGCTCTTGTCGCATCTACGCTTGCCATCGCTCTGATCTCCGGGCCGGCGAACGCTCAGGACGATGGTGCACGCACGTACTGGAAAGGACGAGCCGGCACCAATGTAATGTCATTCCAGTACCTGAACATGAATTTGCAAGCCTCTGATACGGTGCAGTTTGATCCATCGCACTACATCTACCCCGCTGCGGACGCCGAGGTCGATATTTTTGTTTTGAGCTGGGCACGCCATATGACGCTTTTCAATCAGCCGGCGATACTTAGCGCTAATCTTGTTGGCGGCAGTGTCGATGTAGAATTCGATACCACCATCACCCCGCCGGAGTTCTTGCCGCCCGGTGTCGTGCCAGGTACCTCCTTCAGCCAGTCCGCCTCCGGCTACGCTGACCCGTCAGTACAGCTCGACGTGAATCTTTTTGGTACGCCGAAGTTACCTGCAATTTTCAGTTATATGAACTACGAGCCAACCTGGACTCTCGATGCCGCCTTCATGCTCGGAGTGCCACTCGGGCAATACGACGACGACAGTGTCGTAAACCTGGGCCTGAACAGGTTCTATGGGCGAGTCGCCTTCCCGTTCAAGTATCACTTCCGTGTTTTTTCCCCCGGCTACCGGTCGAGCCTGGAAGTGGTTCCGTCGGTCTGGCTCTTTGCCGATAACGATGACTTTTTGGGGCAGAAATTGAAGAACGATCCGATGTGGCAAATCGAGGCGCACTGGACGCATGACATTACCCGACACTTCTTCGCGTCCCTCGATCTGCTCTACCGCAATGGCTTCCAGTCAGAAATCGATGGCGTTGATTTCGGAAGCGACATTGAGATCGGAGAAATCGGATTCACATTGAATTTCGAGGTAACGCCCAACGTAACCATACGAACCAGCTTCAGCTCGAACGTCTTTGGTGACAGTGACATCGACACCAGCATGATACGACTTCAGTTTGTTTATGCATGGGATCGGGCAATCGAAAACTTAAAGAAATTGGGTAATGAATAGGAGAAACAAAATGAAACATAGAATAGCGGGAGCTTACTCCCTGGCATTTTTCTTAACGATGGCGGCCTTTAGTTCTGTGCTTGCCCAGGACTTTCAGTCTTCAGATTTCTTGTCTGACTACTCGCAACTCAAGCAGTCCTCCGATGAGTACATGGACTACGCCTATCTGGTGGAGCCAGACAAAATAGCAAATTACTCTGCAGTAATGATCGACCAGCCTGAAATATTCATCGCTGCCGACTCCAAGTACAAAGGCATGAAGCCGGACGATATGAAGCAATTGGCGGACGCATTTCGAAGTGCTATAGCAGCATCGCTTTCGACAACGTACATGATCGTTGATCAACCGGGCCCGAACGTGCTGTACGTACGTTTTGCAATCTCCGACGTTCACCTCAAAAAGCACAAAAAAGGCCTGCTTGGCTATACGCCGATAGGGCTTGTCGCAGGCGCAGCAAAGTCGGCAATGACCAGTGACTTCACCAAGAAGATAGACCTGAAGGGACTTTCCATAGAAATGGAAGTTCTCGACAGCAGCAGTGAGGAGCAACTGGCGGCACTCCTGGAGACACGATCAGGCAAAAAGGACGAGCCGGCTTCATGGGATGAACTGGAAGCGATTATTGCCGTGTACAGCCAGCGGGTTGCTTGCAGACTCGACAATGCGCGCAGACCAGAGGAAGACCGCGTTGACTGCCTGAGTAACATGTAAGGAGCGGTATTTCACGGCGCCAAATTCATGAAGTCGATAACGATTGCCGGTGCTCACGACGATGATGATATTTGCGACACAACGTCATATGTTTCCGGCGCTCGTTCTCGGCTGCATGTATCTGCTTTTGCCTTTGCCCATCGCAGCTGCCGAGATTGTCAGTGTTGCGGAGATCAGAGAGTTACGGGAAGTTCTCGCGGAGCAGAAATTGCAGCTTTCTGCTCAACAAGGACTCATTGACAGTCAGCAAGAAGAAATTGAAAGACAACACGCCCTGCTTCAGTCCGTTCAGGCGCAGCTTAATCGTTTGGCTGCAAATCAGCAGACGATCGGTCCCAGTCAGGAGAATGCAGCACAACCCCAACAATTGATTGGTCTTGACGAAGTCGTTGCAGCACAGCCAGAGTCAACCAGCTTTGGCGACGACTTTAAGGGTTCCATACCGATTCCGAACAGTGACGCAGCCATAAAGATCGGCGGCTTCGTCAAGATGAGCGGGGTCTACACATTGGACCCGCTTGGGTCGGATGATCGATTTGTAGTCGGGTCCATACCGGTTGGAGACTCGGATTCTGATCTGAAGAGTGGCGAGGTCAAAGTCGCTGCGAATCAATCGCGCCTCGGAATAGAAATACGGGATTCGACCAGCTACGGACCGTTGCGAGCTTTTGTTGAAGGAGATTTTGCAGGGAACGGGGACACGTATCGGTTGCGACATGCATTTGGACAGTTCAGGCAAATTCTGGCGGGCAAGACATGGTCGACCATGGTTGATAATCGGGCGACGCCGGAGGAAATAGATTTCGAAGGGATCAACGGCAGAATTCAGGTGCGCCAAACACAACTTCGCTATTTTCCGAAATTCGGCCGTAACGTGGATCTGCTGATCGGGCTTGAGGATCCGGCCCCGGATGTTACGGGCGGTCAGGGTGTCAGCCAGTATCCTGATCTCGTCGCCAGCGTGCGACGAAACTGGTCCGACAGATGGCATGTCAAGACAAGCTTGCTGCTGCGGCAGATCGAGGCGAAATGGGATCTCGACGAATCGGTAGCCGACTCGACGTTCGGCTGGGGCCTTTCGGTGAGTGGCAGGGTCGGTTTGGGAATGTCGGATGAGCGGGACAATATCCTGTTTCAACTTAACTACGGCGATGGCCTCGGCCGATATATCAACGACCTTCAGGAACTGGGCGGACAAGACGCCCACTTCAATCCGCTAACCGGAGAGCTTGAAACGCTAAATGTTTTTAGTGGTTATGTCGCGTATCAACACTGGTGGCAAGAATCACTCCGATCGACACTGACTTTCAGCTGGGTCGATGTCGAAAACCTGGATTTTCAAGATGATTCGGCATACGCAAGAACGGACCGTGCAATTGTCAATTTGCTGTGGTCACCCGTATCGCGGGTTGATGTCGGGGGAGAACTCCTTTGGGGTCGACGCGAGAACCTGGACGGCACCAACGGTACGGCCCGGCAAATTCAAATTGGTGCGAAGTACCGATTTTGACTGTCAAACTGGTGGCGGTGCATCGAAGTCATGAACAGTAAACTTCAAATCAGGAATGAAAATTTTTCATTCAAATTCCGACGCTTCCTTTACGTCGCCACTACCGCCTTGATTATGAACGCACCGCTTACAGCATTCGCTGAATGCGGCCCTTCAGCCCAGGATGAATCCGAATCCCGGCCGCGCATCGGGCTCGCTTTGAGTGGTGGTGGCGCCAGAGGAGCGGCTCACATCGGAGTGATCCGAGTATTACGCGAGCAGAACGTTCCTATCGATTGCATCGCCGGCACAAGCATGGGCGCCATTATTGGTGGCCTGTACGCATCGGGCATGTCGCTCGAGGAAATTGAGCAGGCGATAGATGAAATCGACTGGGATAGCGTGTTTGATGACAGCACTTATCGGGCTGACAAGACGTTTCGTCGCAAACGCGATGACGATGATTTCCTCATCAAGCGGCCGCTCGGATTTAGTGACGGGAGCATTAAAATGCCTCTGGGTCTCGTTCAGGGACAAAAAATCGACCTTGTCCTTAGCGAACTGACATTGCCGGTAGCCCTTGTTGATGATTTTGACAAGCTGGCAATACCTTTTCGGGCAGTGGCTGCCGATATCGTCACAGGTGAGCAGGTCGTTCTCGGCGGCGGCAGCCTGGCAACCGCAATCCGTGCAAGCATGTCTATAGCAGCTGTAATGGCACCGGTACTAATCGACGATCGCATGCTGGTTGATGGAGGCATCGCGGCGAACCTGCCAATTTCGGTTGTCAGACAGATGGGCGCAAATATCGTCATTGCGGTGGACATCAGCACACCGCTTCAATCTCGGGATGAGATTGGGTCAGTATTATCAATAACGGGTCAATTGAGCGGATTCCTGACCCGCCGAAATGTGGCATTGGAAATCGCCACTTTGACTGAAACTGATATCTTCATCGAACCGGATCTCGGCGACATTGAGACCGCAGATTTTGACCGGATAAGAGAAGCTGTGCCTACGGGCCGGCAAGCTGCGCTTGACAATCTGGACAGGCTACAGGGGTTGTCGCTTCCGGGCACACCCGACACCGACAGCCTCCGGGCCGAGTTTGATACGCTACCGAGGCGGCCAATAATCGAGTTCGTCAAACTGGATAACCAATCGGCATTGTCAGATGATTTTGTTACCAGTCGCGTCGAAGAAATGCAGCTCGGCCAACCCCTCGACATAGAAAAACTGGAGTTAAGCATAGCTCGCATTTACGGCACTCAAGTTTTTCAAAAGATCGGCTACGAACTTGTGGAAGATGGCGATCGAATAGGCCTCAAAGTAACTGCCGTGGAGCGTGACTGGGGGCCAAATTACCTGCAGTTCGGCTTGAACATTGCCTCACAAGCAGGCGGTGAGAACCAAATAAGCGCGTCAATCAGCCACCTGAGTACGGTAATGAACCCTGCTGGAGGGGAATGGCGCAATACGCTCACGCTGGGTCATGAAACCAGTTTCTCAAGCGCGTTTCACCAACCTTTCGGCAGGGACTACCGGTACTTCGTCGCGCCAAAACTGATCATGGGCAACACGGAATACACCGAATTCGAATCGGGAGAAGCGATCGGGACAATATCGGTATTTTCAGCCGGTGGTGAACTCGCGGTCGGGCACGAATTCGGAAATTGGGGAGGGCTGCGGATTGGTGCACGATATTTGTCGGGTACAAAAGATGTGCGCGTCGGCGAACCGGCACCCGAAATAGACTTTGACTTGGGTGAAGCATTCGTGGACATGACCGTTGACCGATTGGATAACCGGAATTTTCCCAGGCAGGGCATTTTTGCTTCCATTGGATGGACTGGGGGTCGCGAGTCATTGGGTTCAGATACTGAATTTGACCAGCTACAACTTGGTTTTTCGATGGCGAATTCGTGGGGTCGCAACACTTTGCTGACCGGCATCCGCTACGGCACGACATTCAGCGGACAAGCGCCCGTTGAGCGCGTGTATCGTCTCGGCGGATTTCTAAACCTGTCCGGACTGAACCCGGACGAACTGAGCGGACAACACACCGGTATTGGGACACTGGCGTATTACCGGCGTTTAGGAGATATCGCCTTGTTGCCCACGTATATCGGAGCGACTGCTGAGCTGGGAAATACGTGGCAGGACGAATCTGATATCAGTTTGGACAGTTCCATCTTCGCCGGCAGCGTTTTCGTCGGTGTGGACAGCATACTAGGCCCCATTTATTTGGCTGTCGGACTAGCCGAACATGGTCAGACGGCGCTTTACTTCTACGTCGGCCGTACGTTTTAGCTGCCGCCCTACGATACCTGAAGAGACAACATGCAGCCGTACAAACACTACTTCATTCTACTAACCGGCATATTCGGCTGGGTCGCTTCAGTGGCCGCCCAGGCCGACGAACAAATCCCGCGACGGGATCGGCCGACATGGCGTGTCGAGATCGCAAACGACTTAGTATTCGGCTCCGACAACCAGTTCAGCAACGGATTCACGATCCAAAAACACTCGACTACCTCCCAGGACCTCAGCGATCTCCGCGGAGTACGCGCGTTTGGAAAGGGACTTGCTCGAAGACTGCTTCCGCAGGATAACGACCTTGTCTATCGCAAGGCATTATCCGTCGGCCAGATTCTAGGAACACCGGACGATTTGGAAAACCCAGACATCATTTTGGACGATGCACCTTACGTCGGCATGCTTGCTGCGCAGAGTTCGTGGATTGCATTTAACGACACCAAATTCACGGGCTTTGCGATGACGATCGGTATTGTCGGTGAATATTCGTTTGCCGAGGAAGTCCAGACAGGGTTCCATTCCCTTATCGACGCCACCGAACCGCAGGGCTGGGAACACCAGCTCGACAATGAGCCCGTAATAAATTTCTATTACATGAAAAAGCGCAAGCTGTGGAACAAACCGTCCTTCGACGGGGCGTTTAACTTCGACGTGTCGGTCGGTAACTTCATCACCGGCGTCGACGCGGGAATCGAGATGCGATTCGGTCGCAAGCCTGGGGGGTTCGCTTATGTTCCTGATGTCATTGGCAGGGGAATGGCGTATGACGCGACGTTCGCAAGAGAAGACGGTCGGACCGAAATATACGGGACTCTGTCAGCACGAGTCTGGGCGTGGGCAGTCTTCATGCCAGCCGAAGGAAATACGTTCGTGAACGGCAACGAGTGGACCGACAACAACACAATTTCCCCGGAGAATGTAGTCGGACAGGCCACAGCTGGTTTTCACGTCGTCAGGCCTTCTTGGGGTCTGCACTTCACGTGGACAATCGCCACCGACAACGTCGATAAAGACACGCTCAGCCCAGGCATTGAAGTCGAAAATGATTATGGTTTTATAATGTTCGAGTGGCGGTTCCAGTGAATTTACCGCCATGCCGGATGACTATCCCGAAGTGCGTCACTGGTACGTGAACCTCGCCGAGCGGCCGGCATTCCAGCGCGGCTACATTGTGCCCGTTGGCGTTGGTCCGATCCCACTACCGTAGCCTCTTGCCCTAGCGGATCTGGTTTTCGATCGATTCCAGCAACACCTGCGCGTCGTCGCGTGCCATTGAATAGACCTTCACTCGCGCCTCGATGTCCTGGTAGGTGTACGCAAAGAAGTTCTTGAAGACCTGGTTCTCGAGCAGCGCTGGATCGCTCACTTGGGCCTCGACAAGGTCGAAGCTGGCCATCATCAAAGGAATGTATTCGTCATCCATCGCCTGCAGGAAGTTTTTCTGCAGTGTGTCAATGTCACGATACCAGCGCGCTAGCCGCAGCAGATTTTTCTTTGTTTCCGAGTTAGACAACAATCTGAAATCGCCACTTTCCTGCATCGAACGATAAGTAAAATCAGACGGCTGAAAAAAGTAATAGCTGGAAGGCGAAAAAATCGCACTGGCCTGGTCCTCCGGGGTCGCGTCGGCAAGACTCGCCATGTTCGGCACGATTTCACTGAGCTGTTCGAGCTTGGCCGAATTTGATTCGATAACGCCGTCCAGCAGCTTGAGGTCCGAAGCGAGGTCATCGCGCAAGCCGACCAGGTACTGCTGTTCTGTCTCCGCATCCTTGAGATCGTCAAACCAGCCCTCGAACCACAACGCGATATTGATGCCGATAACGATCATCAGGATTTCGAGCAGAAAATTTCGATTACGCGAGGTATCAATCCTGGCAAACATAGAGTCGTCCTCCGGCTTCGCTACCAGTAGCCGGTCAGCGAAATATATGGGCCGCTGAATCGACTGATGATCCTGCCGTTCCAGTCCGATTCGTCGACTTTGAGGTCAATCTCGAAATAGTTATAAGCGAGGCCGATGCCGAAATGATCATTTACCGCATAAGCGACCGTAGCAGCCGCATTGATGATGCGGCCATCGTAAGTGTCTATACGAGCCTGAAGCCAGTCGAATCGCATGGTCGCAACCCATTTAGGTGAAAACGCGTGCACGTACCAGGCTCCGAGATTAGGCAACGGCTGGCTGATGCTCGCCCGTTCCTGGCGAAAGCCGACATCGATTCCGTCTACCGTGGCATTACCATTGATGAAAGCGCTGATATCCAGAACATGAAGGCCAAGTCCCAGGCCGAATTCCCGGCTTGTTGTCGAATGGAACTTGCGACCGAAGAACAAGCGCGTAATTTGGAAATCCGTGCCAACACCAACCGAGGTACCCTGGTTGAAGACGTAGCCCCCCCATTCGGTGTCCTCTTCAAGTGTCGCCCTCGACTCGTTATCGACGCGAAAGTACTGCCCCCTGAGCATCCATTTTTCGCCAAAACGCCAGCCGAATTCAGCTGATCCGGTACTTTGGCTGCCGTCAAAACCGAAGGACTGGGCAAAATCGACGTACGGCGTTGGGCCAGGGTTGGAAATGGTGACGGACGCTTCCAGTCCGAGATTTAGTTTCTGGTCAGGCCGGAAGATCCCCACTGACGCGAAGAATTTTTCGCTCAGGTACGGATGTATAGAAGTCTCTTCCTGCGCATTAGCAGAATAAGGCAGCGCAGCGGACACCAGCGTTACCGCAATTATTAAGACACAGGATTTGCGGAAGTCCTTCATTGCCCCAAATATACCGAGCAATCTACCGTTCGACACCAATAAATTCAGGCAGACGAAATTTGAAGTCTTCATTCAGCGATCTTAATACGCGCGCATCACGCTCATAGATGTCGTTATAAAAGCGCACGAGCGTCTCGTCCAAAACCCCTACAGTGCTGTACAGCAGCATGACGGTCATTTGCTCTTTCAAAAACACTGTCTGCGGTTTTTCGCTGTCCAGTAGTTTCTGGATTGTCCCGGGATTCCATTTGTCCGCATCATTCAGGACGATCTCGGCAAGTTCAAACGGGTTCTCAACGCGGATGCAGCCGGAGCTGAAACTACGCTCCGATCGTTCAAATAGTGATTTACTCGGCGTGTCATGCAGAAATACGAAATGTTCGTTGGGAAAAATGAATTTGACGCGACCGAGCGCATTGGTCGGCCCTGGTCTTTGCACGAACTGATACGGCGGCAAGCGCCTGGCACTGTACTGCGACCAATCAACTGATGTGGGATCGACTCTACTACCATCACGGTCAACCAGGTCCATGTTCTTCGTCGCCAAATAGCCCGGGTCCTGTTGCACTCGCGGCAGGATATCTTTGGCCAGTATCCCAGGCGGCACGGTCCATGTGGGATTGAACTGAAGGTACTTGATCTTCCCGTGAAACACCGGTGTCTGACGATAGTCCTTGCCGACCTGCGAGCGTCCTGACCAGACGACTTCCCGATCACGAACCATGTAGGTTTTGAAGGAAGCAATATTGGTCATTACGAACTCGTCTTCGACAAACCTGGCGATCCATCGAACGCGCTCCAGATTTACACGAATCTGGTCGATTCGCTCGTCCACGGTCACATTCATTGCGGCAAGTGTCTGTTTGCCAATCGCGCCATCTCGGTCGAGATTATGCCGGTCCTGGAATGCCACTATGCCCAGCCTCAACTCGTCATCGAAAACCGTTGACCCGTTGTTCTCAGCAGCTGGCAAATCTCCGGTAACGGCCAATCTACTGCGAATGACCGCTATGCGCTCGTCGTCCATGCCGAGCTTCAGCGTTACACCTGATTCAATTTGCGGCCAGCCACCGGCGTCCTTTAGCGCACGGTACTCGGCGAGCATCGCCTTGACGCGCTTATAGACGGAGCCTCGCTGAAGACTCGCATCGATAAAGATCGGGAGGGAGTCCGAGTCGATGGCCTCCTGAATGATCGCGGCCGGATCAACACCTTCCAGGCTGCGGCTCCAATTCCAGTTTTCATCGAGACTTGCTGGATCTACCTTGCCGAAGAACAGGTGGTGCCCGTAGCGGCTGAGGCTTTCGGTCAATAACAAGTCAGCATCAGCACGTAGCGTGGCATTCGTACGGTCAGAACGATATTGACCGATGAGTGCCAAGAGCTCGGCGTGAGCGTAATCGGCTGGATCCAGTCCTTCGTCTTTCGCGTGCCCCACCAGTTGAATAAACTCGTCAACACGATTTTCATCAGTCCACGCAGGACTGAACTCCCGTCGCGAATACAACTCGGGGATAATGTGCGTCGATGCCAATGTCACGCCGGCCACTGTCACCTCGGACCCGAGCGACAATTGTTCGGACAGGTATTGAATGCGTTCCTCAACACTCTCCTGGGCAAATGCACAGGCCGGGAATACGAGTATCAGGGTCGCAATAAGTCTAATAACAAGCTGAGTCATAATGTCTTTCTACCTGTCGGGATCAATAGTGCATAATCTGTCGCTAATGAATCGTACCTATCGCCAATTGCTGCTTGCCGTGTTGTTACTCGGCCCGCTGACCTCGTTGCGGCCAGCCGAAGACGTGCGCCAACTGTCGTTTTACCACACGCATACTTCCGAGAAACTAAGCGTAACGTACTTTACAGATGGACAGTATGTCGCATCTTCATTGGCCGAACTGAATCACTTTCTTAGAGACTTCAGAACCGGCGATGTAACAGAAATGGACCCGGGCGTATTCGATATCCTTTTTGAAATCCAGCAAGCCACCGGCAGCACAGGCACATTCGAAGTCATCTCAGCCTATCGCTCACCCGCCACCAATGAAATGCTGCGCAGTAATTCCGGCGGCGTCGCCAGGAACAGTCAACACTTGCTCGGCACAGCGATCGATGTTCGATTGACCGATCTCGACACGAGCAAATTGCGTGACGTGGCCTTGGAACTCCAACGGGGCGGCGTCGGCTACTACCACGAGTCCGATTTCGTGCACGTCGATACAGGTCGCGTACGACAGTGGTAGGTACTTTCCTGCTTGTGATCTAGGGAGCCGGTAGTGGCTTGTACGTCATCTTCGCTCCGGAGATCGTGAACTCGCCCATAAGTGCGGCGCGTGTGACCGTGAAAATCGCGACACCGTCGTTGAAGGCGGGCGTGCCCGCGACCCCTTTATTCCAGACGGCAAGTCCCGCCTGTCCCATGAACTGTGCTTTTCCAGTCTTGTAGTATTCGAGCGCGGCTTTGTCCTTAAACAGTACGACCATGCTGAAGTTGCGTGCGCCCGCCTGGATACCGGAGGTGAATTGCCAGAATCTCGTGGTGCCGATGATCGTGTCACCTTCAATAACGAATCCCCTGCCCGCTGCTCCGCCAAAGCCGAAGCCAACTCGCGTTACCGACGGAAACACGGCCATGGCGTAGGCATCCTCGAAAAACGGCTGTGAACGGGGAATGCGTTCCTTGACCTGCACGATCGCGTTGGCCGAAGCAACTTGCTTCTTGTTGGCAGGATCCGCCGCCCACTCCGCATTAACCGTTGCACAGACGAACAGTGAGATGAGCAAGAGTGCTATTCGTTTCATCGTTTGCACTCCAGGTGAGCCGTGAGCCAGTCCGATCCACCAGACAAGTCGCCCAGCAAGTCGGATGTCCCAAATATGCCGGAGCGATGCACGATCGTGAGCCCTGCGTAACAGTCCTGTAACCAGTTGGCCCGTGACATACGGCGCAGCGGAAAGTCGACCGTCATTTCGAGGTAGTTAAGGAAATGTGATGTATTGTCGCCGGCGGCCGCTTGCTTGCGCTGCTCCTCGATCGGTACGTTTTCCGCGTAGGACATGCCAAAGCCGAAGCTCCAGCGGAACCACTCTTCACCCGTCCACCCCGAGTAGCCACTTCCCCTAACAGATATGTAGGCGTTGTAGCTGTTGAAGTTGCCATTACCCTCGTCTTCCTCGAAGTGGCGCATCAATGCGAACTTGCCGAGAAAATCGACGCGCGGCCCATCGTGCAGCAGCCTGCCGAAGGTCAGGCCACCGATATTGGTGTCAGCAATCTCACTCTTCGAGAAGTCTCCCTGGTCGATCTCACTGACGATGTTGCCTGCTGCCTGATAGCCATAGTTGACACGCCAGGACCACTCGCCCTCACGCAGTGGATCGTTGATGTCGTCTGGCGTTCTTGCATTGCCAAACGTGTAGGTGCCGCCAATAAACGCTGCCGACATGCCGGACTCTTCAACCAACGGGCTGTCCATGACATCGGAGTCAACTCCGGCGAAGCCAACATTCGCGAAAAATACGATGCGCTCGGAGAAATGCCAGGCCGTATTCAGGCCCAAAGTAACCCACTGCGACGAACCGGCGGAAAATTCAGGCCGGTCCACGCGCGCCTCAGATTCGCTCACGCCAAAGTAATAGTCGGTAAGGTTGTCGTCCTGGTAGGCCCAGCTGATGAACGGCGATATCGACCACGCACCTGCATCAAAGCGATATCGGTAAGTGACTTTGGCTTGCTGTCCGTTGTGCCGATCAAGCGTGTCAGCAACCCAGTCAAGCGTCAGTTCGCCCCACTTCTTCTTGATCGCAAATTGAATGCCGGCATCCAGCGTCTGTTTGCGTTTTTCGAGCCCTTCGTAGAACTCGTTACTGTCGGGATCGAGTTGCTGAAAACGATATCGCGCAAACACGTTGAATTCATAATCGTCGTTATTAACGATGTGTAATCCACCCGCCGTGCCGCGCGCGAAGAAATACTTGCCCTCGTAGAGATACAAGGGAATCAGATCGAATTGGCGGTCATCCTCGTTGTCAGATGCGAGGTACGGACTCTGCCCGAGCCGAATGCCGCCGCCGAGCCCGGCACTACCGGGAGGCTGATGCCAAAATGGAATCTCGGCGACTTCCTGGGCTGACACCGGTCCGCCCGAAAGCAATCCGGCAGCAACCACCAGACAAAAAACGGCCCCAAGAGGAGCCGCTCTATTGGTAGTGCGTTTCACGTCCGGAGTGATTTAGAACCGGAATAGGAAACCGATCGCCGGCCCCGAGAGACTGTATTCAGACGTCACCGCCTCGCCTTCGACTCTCTGGTCGATGTCAAAATCAAGATGGCGGTAGGCGAGCGTCATACCGAAAGACCCCTTCGAGCGCCAACCAACGCCCGCCATAAAATTCAGCGAGCCGTCAGAGCCGCCGAAACCATAATCGCCTCGAACCGAGAAATCCCATGACTCAGTAAACCGATGTAGGTATCGGGCGCCGAGATAGATGTCCGTAAAACCTTTGTCAGCATCGAAGCGCTCTCCCGGCCCATTCTCCGGCGTGACATTCAACGTCCCTTCGACATCGGTGTCGCGAATTCCGGCCAGGAAATCAAAGCCGCTATCCGTCGCAGAAGGCCGGTAAAACGCGCCTGCCTCGAAAACCTGCAGGTCCGTGCCCGCGCGAATGTTGATGCTGACCGGCAGTGGGCCCGGCGTCGAGATGTTGGTCCGATCCGATAACGACATGGTCACATAATCGAAGGTAAACCCGATTTTGTTGCGCACGTATTCAATGCGAATAAGGGCTGCCCCGTCCAGCTTGTCAATGGCGTCGCTAAACTCAACACCGCCACTACCACGTGCCGCAATGTCCCACTTCACGTCGATCGCCCACAAATAGGGTGCGACCAGCCATTCGCCTTCCTGCGCAGCCGACAGCCCTGGGACGATCATCAACGACAACACGGCCGCAAGGCTAGATTTCCTGATACTCATAATAGTTTCCCTAATTGCTCAGAATCCGGCGATCCTCTCAATCGTCCAGAATGCAGCTACAGTACCTATTGCATAGGCCGGCGCGTAACTTATTATTCGTGCAGGTAGTCGGACCACAATTCGTTTCGAAAGCGCCCACACGACGTAGACCGCTACTATAAACAAAATCTGCCCAAGTTCGACCCCAATATTGAAGAAAAGCAGGGCCAGCGGGATGGCCTGCTGTGGCAATCCGATCTCGCTCAGAGCGCCCGCGAAGCCAAAGCCGTGCAGCAAGCCAAACGTAAACGCGATGGCCCATGGCCACTGCTGTGCGAAGCTCGACCTGCCTCGCTCCCGGTGTACCATTTCCGCGGCGACAAGCACGATCGACAGGGCGATAACCG
>Ga0209272_10001059_pt1 | contig 18530 bp, 16 predicted proteins | sample tdDd002_FD_187125 | JGI IMG/M metagenome (GOLD analysis project Ga0209272, IMG submission 187125) | Marine sediment microbial communities from the Atlantic coast under amendment with organic carbon and nitrate - tdDd00.2 (SPAdes)... | ecosystem: Environmental > Aquatic > Marine > Coastal >... | reverse complement strand
GTCATAACCCCCACCTAGATTGACTACTGCATCAAATTTATTTGCAATCGCAGCCTCCAAAACATCATCCATATACCTTGTTCGGCTGATAATTCCACCGTAAATACCAGGACCAACCTTCTCCATTAGATTCATCCACCAATTTCTAACACCTTCACGCTTCATGATATTTAAGAAGAAGCTGTTAAAGCCTGTAAGAAACTCCTTGGAATATTGGTCAGTATATAACCTCTCTGTTTCTGGAAACAACATTTCCATTGCTCTGCTTGATGCTGCCTTTTCTGGAGTAGACATACTCTTACTTTTCATCCTATAATTCCCTCTTTCTACAAACTAGATTAATATATAATCATCGATATACATTCTACATGTGTGGAGTGTTGCTAGTGGTTATGGTTGCTTCTGTCTAATACTTGTCACCAGCTTTGATTGGCATCTTCAACGCCTAATTTTTCTATTATCGCTTCGCCTGTGCTCTTTACATCTATAACAAAGTCAACCCGATTGTTAATGAGTAGTCTCATATTTGATTCAGGAGATTCCGATTCACTGAAGCTGAATCTTTCATCGATAATGTATTTGTCATATTCCCCCAAGGAGTAACCACGAATATAACCGATTCTGTAAGGAATCAGTTCTTCTGGACTACCACTGAAGTTGACCTCTGTTGAATGGTATGCCCTCCATCGTATAGTCAACCCCTATCCTATTAAAAGATTCCTTGACTATATCTACAATCAACACTATAAAAAAGTAGAGAATTGCATTACGCATATGATCCCTCCTCTGTATTCTTACGAAACTAGCTGCCCATTTTGCGTAAGTAATCTAAATGCTACCAAATATATTGTGTTAGTCATGATATACCCAGATACTAGATAGCAACCTAAAAAAGAGCAGAAATATATCTGCTCTTACTTGAAAGATGTTTATATGATTTACTATAATGATCGCTATTACATGTCTATTTCTTTTTTACATGTCCTTCTCTTAATAAATCATTTACTGTTTTTACTGGGTTAAATGTAGCAAGAGGTACTTCTACAAATAAAGTATTCCAGTTATGCATAGCTCCATTCCACAAACCTGGATGTTCTAGTGCTTTTAGTTTTCTTCCTTTATAAGTTTTTTCACTAATAAAGTATCTATCTCTATTTATATAATCCAGTAAATCATATTTTTCCTCTTTATAATCCTTAACGAAACATACCAAATCAACTGGATTAAAGAATTGTGATGAATTTAGTATTCTTAAATGCGCTGAGTTATCTAAATCTATTTCTGCTTTTTCGCAAATTTGAAGATCTAAGTAATCTCCATTATCTACAATAAACGGTCCTCCACCTGGCTCACCTTGGTTCTTTACTACCCCACAAACTCGAAGTGGTCTATCTAGTATTTTAAGAGCTTTTTCTTTTGTAAGTTCACTTTTAAATGTAATGTTTAGAGTTGAATTAATAAACGATTTAATTTCAGAAAGATTAAATTCATTTTCAAGAATTTCTCTTATGTATTTATCTATTTGTGTCTTAACTTCCAGCCCTACTGAAGCAAGCATTTTCTTTGAATCAATAGTATCTTTTGAATGATCTTTATGACATACATTATCAATATTTTTAATGAAAAGAATATCTCCGTTAAGGTCATTTAAGTTTTCTATTAAAGCCCCATGACCTCCAGCTCTATATAGTACTTCTCCATTATCTAATATAAATGGCTCGTTGTTCATATCTACTGCTAATGTATCTGTTTCCTTCTTCTGGAATGAGTATGTAATACTTATATTCTTTTTATTTTCTAATGCATTATCTACATATTTATTAAATAAAGTTTCATGTTCTTTTGATATTGTGAAGTGTAGATTGATTAAATCTGAACCCAAATAGCTTTCACCCTCATATATATGTTCATCTATCGGTGTCGTTGTCAGATTATCATATGCATGCATTTTAATTAATGCTTTGGGTAATTGACCATAGTTAAGTTCTGCACTCAGCACCTTATCCACTATAATAATTCTGTCTTCTAGGTTATTTTTATCTAAACCTTCTATTTCCAATAGATTATAAAACGCAAACTTTTCTAGGTTATCAAAGAAAACATTAATAAAGTCAGTTTCAACTTCACTATCTAAAAATTCATATAGATTTTTAAACATCCTTGTAGCTGCACCACTAGCTGGAATAAATTTGATACATTTCTTATTAATATATTCCTCACTAATACAATCACTACCTGTTAGCTCTTCTGCAGTTACAGCTGATACTATATTTACATACTGCGTTCCTTTTTTAAACTTGTTAATGAATTTATCCATTTTATGCCTCCAGATCATAGATTTTTAAGTGTGTTGCTAATAAATATCAATTCCTAGTAACTTTCCTTCATATATTTGAATATCCTCACTTATATGTTTACTCTTATTTTTCCGTTCATAATCAATTATACATATACAATTCAAGTACGACTTTTATTTACTGTTTATTCCATATAAATATAGCATAACATAAAGTAGTTGAATATCTACTTACTAATTGATGAACTTGTGTTAATTGAATATAAATTATTAAGCCCCACTTCTATGGCTTTATCAACGACAGCCCTATACTCAGCTTTCGTTATCCGCCTGTTGATTTCTGGATATGTGCCTGCAAAGCAATAAGGTTCATACTGAGACGTAATATTGATATATGTGTCTTTCGGGAGATTTTCAGATATCCAATGCATGATGTCGGCAGATCCACCAACATCATTTGGCATAACCAAATGGCGTATTATTTAATTACTTGAAGCAAATCACTCTACATTGATGTTTTCCTCTTCCTTACTGAATATGCCCCTTTCTAACGGAATTCTCTCAGTTCGTTAAGATATTTATCAATTCTCTATAGCTTTATCTGCAAAATGAAAACCAGCGCAATAGTTTTACATAAAAAAGAGGAATCCTTTCTGATGGAAGGATTCCTCAACTTATTCGTTAGTCCAGCAACATGATCGTTACTCGCCTGTGTATTCATTACTCTGAAGCGCTTTTCAAATTTCCTTTTTTCAGTTCAAAAGGACCAGGTAATGGGTATACCGTTTTCCCATAAGCCGTATTTACGACAATTGCGGATGACAAGTAGATCGCGATCATTCCCGCAATTAAGAGTCCCCATGCTGGAATCACTGCATATGTCTTCGGCAGTATTCCCAGATCCATGAGCGTAATAAACGGAAGTGATACATCCAAAGCGAGTACGATCATAGTGAGCAAACGAGTACTCTTAAAAAACGCAGGCGTCCACAACAATGTAGCTGCAGTTAATACCATCCATGCCCATCCGTCAATATGCGCATCGAATGTGATGCCTTTGTTGAGCATATTATACTTCATAATCATTTCAAGCCCACCTACGAGCATAAAAAATGCACTAAAAAATAAGAACGTATTTCCACCAGTATGATTTTGCCCCTTTAGATCCAAGAGTGCAACGATGAGTTGAATGACAAAACCACCAATAAGCCAGCATCCCAAAAGTGGCATTGCTTCATGTGTCACTTTACCAGACAGAATTGCAAAGAAGCAAAAGCATGCAACTGCTAAAGCAACTAGACCTGCTGGAGTGGGATTCGACCATTCTTTAATCTGATTTTCTTGATTCATATAGTTCCCCCGCTTTCAATAAATAATCGATCATATCAATTCAATAACTAATGTATATCCATAAAGAATTATATTCGATTCTTCGACATACTACAACTTTATAGTAAATGTTTTATTTTTTTAGTAATTGATATGTTTCAATAAATATCTTACATAATAAAATCCGACTCAATTGAATCGGATTTTATGTCTAATAATTTACTTATTCAATTTAACATTAGTATTTTTGAGCCTCAACAACACAATAATAGGGTTTAGCATCCGTTACTGCAATTCTTGGAATATTCCATAGTCTACTCTTCAAACAACGGAAGATAGATTTCAACAGTCTGCTTGCTTGTCCCTTCTAGTTGCGGCGGATAATGTTCGAAGGCGTATCTATCTGCAATCTTATGTTTACTTTTCGGCAGCCATATGGCATACATATGATACCAAGCTTTACCATACTCCTCGGCACTGACAAGAAACTTCCCAACGCCATATTTTCCAGATGGTAGTGTCATAATGCCTACATTCCCACTGACAGCTACGTTGCCACCGACCGATAGGCAGACACTGATTCTAAGCAAATCATCATCCGTTTCATTGCCGTAGTCATGATAAATCACAAACCATCTTGACAGTTCGTTGATCAGCTTCCTTTCAGATGCCCATTGATACAATTGGTCAAACAGACTAGAAAATAATTGGCTATCCCCTTTGTACGGTCCACTGTAACGTACATAAATAAGCTGTAGATCATCCTCACTTCTGATTTCTATTGATAATGGAGTAATACTCATATCTATTTCTTTGTTATAATCAACCGCAAAGGCGGATTTATCATATCCTTTTTTTGTTTTTCTATAAGCACTGCTGCTCATGCCATATCGTGCTTTAAAGGCTTTGGCAAAAGAGGATTGATTAGAAAATCCCATGCTCAATGCAATATCTGTAATCGAGCGTTCCTTGTCTGACAACAGCATATAGGCGGCTTTTTCCAATCTCAGCCTCTTAATAAATCCATACAAAGGCTCACCTGTGACCAGAGAAAAAATCCTCTGAAAATGAAAGGGCGAGAATCCTGCAACCTTACTTAAAACTTCAACACTTAGGGGTACATCTAAGTGCTTTTCAATATAATCTTGTACTTTATAGATCTGTTCTGGATAAGTACCCTTCTCTAACAATGCTTCCTCCTCGATGTCCGCCACCTGGTCCTAATTCTATAATATACTCACATTCGTTGATCAACAGCATATTGTGTTCAATGATGACGATTGTAGCACCTTTTTCATTCAGTTCCTTCAACACTTTGATGATCTTCTCAGTATCCGTTGCATGAAGTCCTGTTGTTGGTTCATCTAGAATATATAATACCCCTCTGCAGCTCTTTTTGTACAATTCCTTAGCAAGTTTGATTCTTTGTGCTTCGCCACCAGACAGAGTTGATGCACTTTGACCAAGCTTCAAGTAGCCAAGACCTACTTTTTCCAACATCAGCATCTGGTCATAGATTTCTTTTACATCTTCGAACAATGAAAGTAATTCAGATATTTCCATTGCTAATATATCGCCAATGGTCAATCCTTTTCGTTTTATTTCAAGAACATCTTGATTGTATCTTTTTCCATGGCAGGTGTTGCATGGCACATAGAGATCGTCCATATAGTGCATATTCACTGCAATTTCACCAAGTCCGCTGCAGTCAGGACATTGTCCCTTTTTGGAATTGAAGCTGAAATGTTCTTTGCCAAAACCTCTTTCTTTTGAACCTTCAAGCTTGCTGTAGCATTTTCTGATGCTGTCAAATACACCTGTGTATGTAGCCGGATTTGACCTTGAGTTACTGCCAATAGGCTTCTGATTCACATAACTCACATCATTGATACCTTCAATCCCAATAACTTCATTACATCTGCCTTTTTCTTCAACGGATCTTCCAAGATGGCTTTCAATGTATGGAAGTAGAGTTTTTGAGATCAAGCTGCTTTTTCCAGAACCACTGACGCCGATAACTGCCGTCATCATGCCTATAGGAATCTTCACACTGACGTTCTTGAGATTATTGGTCGTGGCACCTTTCATTTGGATGTATCCAATGTTCTTGTCATTGTCAGGTACGTTCTGGATGAGGATTTCATCCACATAAGGCTTGATTTCCATTTGCTCTTTGGGATAAACACCTACAATCTCTCCACCATATCTGCCGGCTTTTGGTCCCATCGCAATATGCATATCAGCAATCTGTCGAAAACAATCCTTGTGTTCAACCAATACAACAGTATTGCCATGGTCCTTCAGGTCTTCAATAGCTTCCATAAGAAAATGGTAATCTTTTGGATGAAGTCCTTTTGATGGTTCATCCATAATATAAAGGATATCTGACAACCCAGTGCCAAATTGAGTGGCCAATTTCAACCTTTGGACTTCTCCTCCTGACAGACTTGGTATACTTCGGTCAAGAGATATATATGAAATCCCTACATGTTCAATCCTCTGCAATCTGCTATTTATCTTTTGAAGTATGCGGATGCTTTTTTTCCTGTCGATAACCGCCATCGCTTTATAAGCCTTATGACACCATCTTCTAAGTTCATCAATGCTCATTTTCATCACTTCAGGATATCTTGTTCCTTCAATATGAACAAGACGACCTTCTTCCAGAAGCCTTTCTCCATTGCACCTGCTACAAGTATTCTTTGACATATACCTTTTCATGTTGTCGAGGCCAGTTTTTGATTTGGTGTCACGTGCTAAACGTTGAATCACATTTACTGCGCCCTCAACAGGTCTTGTAATGATGCCACTTCTTCCCTTTGAATTTTCATAGGACAAACTGACTTCTCTCCCATTTGAACCATACAAAAATTGTTGCTTAAAATTCTCTGGCAAATCCTTATATGGTACGTCCAAATCCACTTTCAGGTCGTCAGCCAGTGCCAACACTTCGCCTCTCATCCAATTGGCATTTGGCTTTTTCCTGTGTTTTCTCAGATCTCCATAGAAGGGAGAGGCTTTATCTAGAAGAGATTGTCCTTGATGTTCGATGATCAGATTTTCATCAATCTGCATTTCTTCCCCAAGCCCCTTACAAACAGGACACATATAATCTGGATGATTATAACTGAACAGCTGGGGGGTTCTATCAAAGAGAATTGTGCCGCAGGCTTCACATACATTAGATTCATTCACTTCTTCATGGCAGTTAGGACACAATCTCACGCCAATTGATGTAAACAGCAATTTTACCAATTCAGCAATCCTTGTTGAACTCCCAACAGTCGACCTGGGATTAGCACCAAGATTCTTTTGCTTAATGGCGATCGCTGGCTGCAAACCAGAGATTTTTTCCACATGAGAATCAACGAGTGCATCACTGTCCATTTGATTGGACAACACTAAATCCATGAATTGCTTCTGACTTTCAGCATATAAGGTATCGAAGGCAAGACTTGACTTTCCACTGCCGCTAACACCTGTAATCAAGGTGATTTGATTTTTGGGTATGGTCACTGAAATGTTCTTCAAGTTATGAATATATGCATTTCGTATATGAATTTGATCATGAAAGTACTCATCATCTTCTACTGTATTTAAAATATCCGGCTCCTCGAAACTTTGTTCATCTACAGCCACTGGGTTAATGTCTAAACTTGATTCCGTTATCTTTTTAGGTTCCTTAAAATCTTTGTACTTTGTCCAGTGCGAGACCCAAGGTGGCAACACAACCTCTTCAACCTTTTCTTCCTCTGGCTTATAAAACATAATTTGCAGTATTTTGCTTCCAGAAAACCCATCAAAACCGTTGATCTCAATTCTTTCATTCGCCATGTCAACACCTGTCACTTTGACAACTGTCGATGCAATTGGATTGGGCCTTACAGGTGATCGTGTTGCGAATATACCTGACCGCGGAGCGTTATTGTAAGGTGGATTGCACATTCGATTCTTACGAAAATTATCTTTGTCAAATCGGTGAAACCACCATAAGATCCTCAAATAATCGCCTTCATTTATTTGATTATAAATTGATATTTCATTGTCAGCGTTTCCAGCAGAATCTCCGTCCATCTGGATATAGGATGAATGGCCTTGTACCATATACTCACCAACAGCGCTGTTCTCATATTTTACTAGAATGTGATGATTAGGTTCTTTGGCATCCAATATCACTTCTTCATTGGGGAAGTATGGCTTGATATCTATTAACTGGCCTTTTAATCTGCCACCATGACTATGAATCCACTCAAGTATCACTATTCCCTGTTTGTCATCTACTTCTGCAATCTTTGCTACCTTGACATCAATACGGTCTTCCAATAACAAAAACAACAGACAGTGTGAAAACAGTCCTAGTTTTACCAAGGCTTTTTCATAGCCTTCATGCAGTACAACCTCTAATTTATTGTCTCTTTCAAATGAATAAGTACCTAACTCCAACCATTTCATGGGTATGCCTCCTAGTTTTCATCTAAGTACATTATATCCTATGATTGTATTCGGCACTTTTCCATTCGTGCCAAATTTCATTGCACTAATTGCGTCATTTCTTTTCAATCTTACACCTGTTATGGTTAGCCGTATTAGATTGTACAGCTCTTCATCGTGAGTCACACTCTAATAATATTATATTTTATATAAATGGATTTAAGTAAAAAGTTCTGAGCAAATAACATTGCTCAGAACTTGAAATACTACTTGGTATTGATTTATGTTGATAATTCAAGCTCACAAAAAGTCTCCACATGTGTAGAGTGGGAGTCGCAGATAAATTGAATATATCTTCTCAGCCTTCAATTATAACTTTTATAGGAGTACAGCTTCCACCATTACAATTGCTCTCATTAACACTACATGAAGCTATACTTACTAATACATTCATTTTAGCTAATAGTTTTATCTTGTCACCAGCTTTTGATATCGGTTCTTCCACAGATATTTTTCCATCTGGTTTTATTATTGTATACATAAAAATATTAAACGGATGGATTATGTTATGCTTTGAAATTCCATGGTGACTCAAATTTTCATTTATATTATCTAGACAGTTTCTATGCCCAGAACCATTTTTGTAGAAAAATTCGTACATTTCGGGTCTACAACAAGGATGTAATAAATCATGTTCCCGAACATCATCCTCTACTATATCAAACATCGATTTGTACAAATTTGTATAAATGGTATCACCCTTTGTAACTTTTAAAGAATCATTACAATCAATGGTTACTCCTGATGATAGAAATTCATTATGGTTATTTAAGTTTACAGCAAAAAAATCCACTACCTGTTTCCCTTCCAAATCAACTATCGTTATATAATTTCCTTTTTTCACCTCAAACGATTTACCCATTTGACTTTCAACTATAAACTCCTTTTTCATAGTATGGCCCCCTTTTAATTTGCATATGTCAAGAAAGTAAGAATTCAAACTTGAACTCGATTACAATTAAATTGATCATTCAACATTCTGTAAATTTACAAACATTTCAGCTCCACAACAGTCTCAATATGTGTGAACACACCAGTAACTACCCATAATAAGAAGAAAAGGTACTTCAATAATGAAATACCTTCAAATCACTTTCCTTATTTTATATCCCCTATTATCCAGAACTCCCTTTAAATAAACAATAATAAACTTACAGCCATAACTGCCATACCTAATATAAGGCCAAACATTGATAAATGATGTTCACCATATTCACGTGCTGAAGGTAATAGTTCATCTAAACTGATATAAACCATAATACCAGCAACAGATGCAAATATAATACCAAACATCACATCATTAAATATACGATATAGTAGTACATAACCAATTAATGCTCCTACAGGTTCTGCTAGACCTGATAAAAAGGATAACCTAAAAGCCTTTTTTCTACTTCCAGTAGCGTAAAATATAGGAACTGCAACTGCTATCCCCTCAGGTATATTATGTATAGCTATTGCAACAGCTATAGGTACTCCTAATGTTGGGTCTTTTAATGCAGCTGTAAATGTAGCAAGTCCTTCAGGGAAGTTATGAATACCTACAGCAAGAGCAGTAAACAATCCCATTCTCATAAGATTGGATTTATGTTCTTCACTTTCACCATCCATCTCTTCAACTGTATGTATTTCATGTGGGTTTTCAACGTTAGGTATTAACTTATCAATTATACCAATAAGTAAAATTCCTCCAAAAAACCCTCCTACAGTTGCCCATGTACCTGCTCTTTTACCTAAAACGACAATTAATGAATCTTGTGCTTTTACAAATATTTCTACAAAAGATACATAAATCATTACTCCAGCTGAAAAACCTAATGCCACAGATAAAAACTTTTTATTGGTTCTAGTTGTTAACAAAGATAATAAACTACCAATACCTGTAGCAAGTCCAGCAAAGAGCGTTAATGAAAATGCAAATAAAAAGTTTGATGATTCCATATATTCCTCCTCTAATATAAGAACAAAAGATATTCTTTACTCAAGTGATATTATATCACTAAATTAGTATAGTTACTAATGAATACTGCATAGATATATGACCTCAAACGACAAATCTTAACATCAACCATTCAGATCAATCGTCTCTATACGTATACCATGTTCAGAGTATTTATACGCTTCCTTTTTCCCTTCTGAATCTTCAAAATGTATTACATTGTTGTTTTCATCATAAGTCGATTTTGACCAGTATCCATCAGAGTCTTCATATGAAATATTGTTGGTCTTATCATATGCTCTTTTCTCCCAATACCCATTTGAGTCTTCATAGTGAATGAGATTGTCACATTCATCATACTGATGTTTTTCCCAGTATTCATGGGAGTCCTCATGATAGATCTTATTGCATCTTTCGTCATATTCAGTTTTAGACCAGTATTTATCTGAATTTGAGTATTCAAAATAGACTTCGTTATCATACTCATCATATATCCATTTTTCCCAAGAACCATCTGAATCCTCATGATAAATTTTATTACCATTTTTATCATATGCAATTTTTTCATTGTCAGAATTAAGCTCAAGCGTATTAAGATCTAAGCCTTGCCACGTGTTGTTGTCCATCTCATCAACTCCTTTATGTATTATTTATACACCGTTTTCTTATATCTCATTCCAAAAAGAGCCAATAAGATTTAATTATCTTATTGGCTCTTGAAATTCTCTTCATTCACTTATAATTACTTTAACCTTTTCGTCTCAGATCATAAAAATATCTAACTATTGGGTGTTTCATCTGCATGTCTTCTTCCATGGCTGTTAATCGTTTCTTCCCAACTCTACGATCCACAAGAGCCAGAACGTTTAAAAGTATATCATCACTCTCCAGACTTTTTTCTATTGGCTCAGTTAGAAAAGTAGAAGCTGCTTTTCTAAAGTCTGTTTTACACAACTGATTTTGAGCTTTAATTAAGTCTTTTGAATACTGTGCGATTTTCCGTTTCTTCGCTATTGTCAAAAGTCTATCCTCAGGAATCTTATCACCAGAATCCTTCTTTACTCTTACAATATCATCAGATGTTACGATCAAATTTAAACTTTCATCATTCTTAATCTCTTGTTCCGTTTGATACCAACGTATCGATGTTGTATCATCTTTCATGTTAAATACTTCTTTTTTATCTACAACAATATAACACTGCACCGATTTATCAGGTGAGTAACGGTATCCCGTCGCCCGGTATTCCACCCTGCTTACGAGAGCTGGACTAAGAAAACTCTCTAATTGTTGTTTTAGTTTATTCCAGTTCATATTTACTCCTTCTATTTCAATATTATAAGATATATAACTGGCTAGCAATTAATTCTACCTTATATTATACAATGGAAGGCTATTAATAGCTTTTTTAATTTATCCACCAGATCCTCCAATATGGTTTAGCTTAGCTGGTTTAAGTAAGATATTTGCAGAGGTCTTACAAAAGGTTAACTTTAAAGGAATTTATAGATTGTATGCTGAATTAGTAAAATAACATTCTTACATCATGTTTCATCATAAGGAGGAGTTCCATGTTTCAATTAACCATCATAGTGATTCTAACCATGTTTCTCATAAATATCACTTTATCCATATTAAACTATCGCTATCGAACCAAGCCAATTCCCGACAACGTGGCTGACGTATATAACGAAGATGAATATACAACATGGCTCCGTTATACCATGGAAGTTTTCAAACTTTCCATCTTGGTTAAAATTCTAAATATGGTCGTTCTCATTCTATTTTTGATTCTTGATGTCTTTCCGGCACTCGCTATAGTGGCTGAAGGATTTACAACTGACCCGATCATACAAGTTCTTCTTTTTCTTGGTCTCTTTTTCATCATCAATTACCTTTTAGGCATCGGCTTTAGCATATACCGAACCTTTAGTATTGAAGAACGCTATGGTTTTAACAAGTCTACGCCTAAAATTTTTATAATTGATCAACTCAAACACATTATGCTGTCGATAACCCTAGGAGGTATAATACTCTATGTTTTCCTTTACCTCTACATGTCGATGGGAATCAAATCGCTTCTTTACGCTTGGATTTTAGCCATATCCTTAATGTTAATAGTAAACATCTTATACACAAAGATTTTTATCCGCATTTTCAATAAGATGACTCCGTTGCCAGAAGGAGAACTCTACGAAAAATCAAAATCACTTGCCATAAGTACTGGATACAAAATAAAAAAAATCAGCGTCATCGATGCCTCAAAACGTTCATCAAGACTAAACGCCTTCTTCTCAGGCTTTGGAAAATTTAAGCACATCATTCTTTATGATACGCTCATAGAGAAGTGCAGTACTGATGAAATCATCAGTATTTTGGCCCATGAAATTGGTCATTCCAAGCATAAAGATGTACTCCGAAACTTCTTTGTTTCCATTGTGCTTACGAGTTTCTACCTTACGCTTCTGATGTTTTTTCTTTCATCCACAACAGTGGCAACGGCATTTGGCTTCTCAGAAGTACATCTCGGTTTCGCCTTAATTCTTTTTAGCATCCTGATGGAACCCTTTGGTATTCTGCTCGGTATTCCTCTCACTGCACTTTCTAGAAAAGCAGAATACAAGGCAGATGCCTTTGCAGCAAGGACCAGCTCCAGTCACGACATGATCAATGCACTAAAAGTTCTTGCCCGAGAGAATTTTTCTAACCTTACCCCACATCCTCTGGTCGTAAAGCTGACCTATTCCCATCCGCCGATAAGTCATCGAATCGAAGCTCTTTCCGCTTTGGATGATGAAGGAAAAGCATAAATGCAGATAATAAAAAGTCCACTTTGCAGTGGACTTTTCTCATTTAAGCTCCTAATATTTTCACAATACCATTATAACCATCAACCTCGAGCAAATCACCATCTTTAACGATGTCCATAATGCCAATGAGTCCACTCACACACGGAATTCCGTACTCTCTGGCAATTATACCCCCATGCTGCAGAGGGCCTCCAATTTCCATAACAACACCAGCCGCGTTGATAAATATTGGCGTCCAAGACGGTTCGGTATTTCTAGCAATGAGAATTTCACCTTTCTCAAGCGGCTTCTCATATGGACTTCTAAGAACCTTCGCCTTGCCAACAATCTTTCCAGGTGCAATTGGATCACCTGCAATATCACCATCTTTTATCTCCAGCTTTGGTTTATGAATCTTACCTCGACTATCAATAACAAGCGGCCAGTCTGTTACATGCGCCACTTTCCGGTAGCCTTCAATATTCTTTTCACGCGCAGCCTTCATGTCAAAGTTTGAATCCTTTTGTGCTCTTGATATCTCATCCACATGGAGGTCAAAAACATGATAAGGATCTTCCAGACGACCTACACGCACCCACGCCTCAGCCATTTCAAGACACATGTCATGCAGCATCGCCAAAATATAAACAATGAGATACTTTGGGTGTTCCCTATAACCAAATGTGTCCTGATATCTCTTTGCAGCTTTGACGAATTTCTTTTCCTTGCCTTTAGCTCTTGCTGCATTTAGAAGTTTGTCATATGACTCCTGTCTTTTTTCTTTTACTGTTGTAATCTGGTTATCTTCAATGTTAATGTCAACCAATTTATCATAAAGCATACCAAGATCTTCATAGACTCTCATGGAAGCCACATCAATTTCACGCATACCACGAACTGCGTATTTTTCCATGAATTCATCGTAATCTTTCAGGAACTCATTTGTAAATTTCCGTGTTTCACACTTACGGACAAATTCCTCTCTCGACTCAATTTTCTTGAATTCACCATAACATGCCATTTTAAACAGCAAATGTCCCATCGCACTTGTCGGATTGCCGTCAAGATCCATAGAAAGGGCTATGATTTCCTTTTCAATATCATCGCCTTTGAACATCTTCTTGATTGACTGTTGAGAGAGCATTCCAGAAAGCATTATTGTTATTGTCCCCATAACTTCAAGCAACAATTTTGAAACCTGAGCTGCATTGTCTTTAAAGTCAGCATCTTTGTTAAGTGACTTTGCTTTCTTTATGACCTGATCAGCAACAACATTGTATTCACTAACAACAGATTCATGGCCTTTGAAAGCACCTTTCATCATACCAGGTAACATTCCAGTGACCATTTTGAACATCATGCTTTTATATTTCTCAGTCCCGGCAGGTTTTTCATCAGGTAAATGAGCATCTAAATCAATCTCTTCAAAGATCTTTTTGACATTGCCATCATAACCCGAAACAATTTTTTTGATAGACTTACTACCGACTAATTTCTGAACATCAGTTAAGCTAAAATACTCACGACCATGAAGCGCTGGAGCCGTGCCGTTTGCCTGAGAGGTAAACATTCCGCCCTTTATTTCATACAACATGTCTGACCAAAGCTCCAAACCTAAAACGCTCATTGGTTCATCAAAGCCTTGCGTCATCACCATAACATCCAAGTAGAACCTTTTCTTCTCACCGGGTTCTGTCAATAACTCTTCGAAGAATGGAATATATGTTGTTATTGGTCTTGATTGAAGCAAGTAAAGTTTACCGTCTTCATAGGCCCATTCCGTATCCATAGGCTTTCCGTAATACGCTTCGCACTTTTTGATCAGATTAGAAAGTTCAACTATTTCTTCATTTGTCAGCGCTTGTTCACCCTTGTTCACATTTTCTTTTTCTTCAATACCGCCATCTGCTTTCAACCAAAGGGCTATTTCTTTTTCATTGATTTTCTTTTCAATAATTTTTTTCTCTACTGAGTCATAAATGTACATATCTGGCGTCACAATACCCGAAACGATAGCTTCACCAAGTCCAAAGCTGGCATTAATAACAACTTCGTCGTAGCAGTTATTCAGTGGATTCAAAGAAAAACCAACACCACTTACATCAGAAGCAATCTGTTTTTGAATAACAATAGCAATACTTGTACCACTTAGATCAAGGTTATTCTGTTTTTTATATTCCATAACTCTAAAATCAAAACAAGATGAAAATGCGCGTGCTATCATTTTTTCAATATCACTTCGTTTTGTTCCAAGATATGTTTCATACATACCTGCAAAACTAGTCCCTTCAAGATCCTCTTCTGGTGAAGATGAGCGTACTGCAAATACTTCGCCTTCTAGATGTTCAAACGCTTTATTGAAGACAGTTCTCTGAGTCTCGTCAAACTTCATACTTTCCGCAAGGGCCTTTACATCATCACATTTTTCTTTTGTTGTATCTATGATAGCCGCTTTAAATGTATCCGAGCTTTTAACAGCATCCAGCCAAACGCTAAAGAACTCTACAGATAAAGCAATGCCTTCCGGGACTGGAAATCCAGCATTTGTTGTTTCTATAAGGGCCTTCGCTTTTCCACCCACCTGCGATAACTTTGGGGTGTTCTTTTCATTAAAGTTAAATATCATATTGGCCTCCCTATTTTTAAATTCTAATATTATTCATAGGCTTATTTATAAAAATTAGAAACAAATATTCTATAATACTTATCACATTCATTCATAAGTCTTTCAAAAGTAGCTTTATCTGATGAACTTCCTTGTTTCATTAAGAACTCTCTACTCAGCCCTTTATATGTCCATCTAACTATATTGACGGCTTCTCCTATACTGGATTCATCTTTAAATTTTGAGTAATCAATACCGTGATTGTAGATTTTTTCTCGCCACTTTTCTAAATACTTTTTGTCTACAAGTTTAAACATTTGATCTCTGTACTTTTCACTAAACTCAATCATGTAAGGATACTCTTTAATGATCTCTAATTTGTATTTTGTGATATCGCAAATTCTTCTAATAACGTCATCATCTTCCCAGTTCAGCTTTTTGTCGATATCTTCTACACTTTTCTCAATTGAGTAAAAGTTCAAAAAAAGGTTACTGACTTATACTTCAGTAACCTTAAATACATTCTGTTTGATCGTGTTTGTACTTTCAAAATAACGCTTTTTGCTTTTCTAGAATTTATCTATTACGCTGCTTTTTTAATACTTATACTTTCAACCACACGCTCTTTTATTGTAAACGAAAGTCCCAGTCCAATCGCAGCAGCAATTGCAGAGATTATAAATGTTGTTGTGAAAGATCCTGCCATACGTTTAATAAAAATTCCCGTTAGGGCTGCAAGTCCATACGCTTGATAAATTACACCATAGTTAGAAGCATATCTGAATGAGCCAAACTCTTGGTTTGTAAACGTTGGGAATAATGCCAGGAATCCACCATACCCCACTGCAACACCAGCAGCTCCCAGGTAAAATACAATAGTATTTCCAGTTATGAAACTAAGAGATAACAATGAAATAATTGTAATTACAAATACAACCTTCAGCATATTTAATGTTCCAACTTTATCTGATAATGTACCAGAAACCAGTCGACTACCCGCATTTGCCAGTGCAAGAATAGATATAATACCACCCGCAACCGATGCTTCAAGACCCGCTACTTCTATACCGATATTTTTTGCAGCACCAAGTACCAATAGACCCGGAATAACGGCTAACCAGTACATGACCCAAGTGATTTTGAATTTTGTTGTCTTCACCATTTCCCCAGTGGTAAAATCATTTTCACCTTTTTTAGCTGCTGTTTTAACATATCCAACAGGATTATTTGTTAATACAGCACCTGCTAAAATCAATACCAGAGAAATTAATCCCAGCTTCAGGAATACTTCAGAAACAGTATTCGTCAGCAACCAAGTTGAAAGAACCTCTTTAAATATAATACTGCCTCCGCCAAACACACCTACAGATAAACCTGTAATCATGCCCCTATATTTAGGGAACCACTTAATTAGCGTGGAAAGCGGACATACATAAACAAATCCAACGCCAGCGCCTGTAATCACACCATACGTTAAATACAGCATGCTTGGTGTATTCACAAAAGATGACAGGATTAATCCACCACCATATAAAAGTCCACCAATAGCGAGTGCAGGCCTTGGCCCATGTTTATCAACAATTCTACCCGAAAGCAGCGTACTAAATGCGAACACAAATTGAGCCAGTGCATATGGGAAAAATGTTTCGTCACTGCTCCAACCATTTTCTGTTTGTAATGCTGTTCCGAAAATACTCCACGCATAGAGCCCAGCAATCGTTACTTGTGCCAGAAGCGCACCTACCAATACCAAATACTTGTTTTTCACAGTTAACACAACAACACCCCTTTTATAAATATAATTTGATCCATCCTTAATAATAAGTTAAATATAAACCTTGGACTCACTCCAAGGTCAATACTTATTTTCAATTTTTTTCTAATCGGACTCGTATATATATATTTATGTTAAAATACAAATAAATTTCATTTTTTCAAGAAAGTTGGTGTCGCACATTATGAAAAATAAATTTCTCATCGGTGAACTCGCAAGACTATTTAATATAAGTTCTGATACACTAAGACATTATGATAAAATGGGTCTTTTGAATCCTGAGCATGATAAAAGGAACAATTACCGTTATTATGATATTAGAAACATGTTCAGATTAAGTCGGATACTATTTTTAAAGAATCTTGGTATTTCTCTTGGTGAAATTAAAGACTATATGAAGAATAAAAATACTGCGCGCCTTATAGGTATGTTAAATAAGAAAAGTGGAGAAATTGACATACGTATTCACCAATTAATGAATCTCAAGCATAAAATCAACTCTAAACTAGAGCTCCTTGAAAATATAGAAACCAAGCTGAATCAGGTCTCTGTCACAACCCATTCAAAACGATATGGTGTTTTCTTAGATGTGAATGAACTCAAAGGCGAGTACGAAATCAAACAAGCATTCAAGAGGAATGAAAATTACTTAAAAATTAGTTCTTGGCTCGTTGAAGGACAAGTCTATACTTCCTTATCAAAATCAGATATGGACAAAGGCGTTTTTAATCGCTTCAGATACTTTATCGAAATAAAACCCAATGAAGATGATCCTCATCAGCAACTTAAAATTTTACCCCAAAATGATTATGTCTGCATGACTGTTTTGGGTCCCTATTCAGATATGATAAAACATTATGAAACACTCGTAACTTGGATAAGTAAACATGGTTATGATATTGTTGGTGATTCTATCGAAAAAAATATCATTGACTACGACTCTTCTGAGTTCGAATCTGAATATATTTCCGAGATTCAGATTCCCGTAAGAAAGGTCTATTCGGAAGATTTTATACTGTAGACCATTGGATTAAATACAACGCCTAATTTTCATTTTTTGACAAAACTGATTACGATTCCGCCAAAGCATGAAATTAGAGCCATCAATAGCACGCCTGCACCAAACCCAAAAGAATCAAATATCCAACCGAGTGATATTCCAGACAATGATGCTCCAATATAAGACCAACCGTTAATTATGCCTGTACCTGTGCCGCTTAATCTTTCTCCTAAAATCGACTGTGGCATATTGAACAGCGGAGCTTGAAGACCTTGGATGCAACCACCAGAGATGAAAAAGATCAGGC
>Ga0209272_10001058_pt1 | contig 18544 bp, 18 predicted proteins | sample tdDd002_FD_187125 | JGI IMG/M metagenome (GOLD analysis project Ga0209272, IMG submission 187125) | Marine sediment microbial communities from the Atlantic coast under amendment with organic carbon and nitrate - tdDd00.2 (SPAdes)... | ecosystem: Environmental > Aquatic > Marine > Coastal >... | reverse complement strand
TCGTAATAAGATCCTTTTTCAGCTTCTAAAATCAATTCGAAAGCAATATCGAATGCTTGTTTTATAAATTCTTTTTTTGTTAAGTTGTTTGTATTAACAAAAGCTTTTGCCAGTAGATCATACCTACTCGCTGTTTGGTCTTTCGAATAAGATAATTGTTTTTTCATACTTACCCCACTTCTTATTATGCGTTTACTTTATTATAACAAGTAAACTTAAAACTTCAAAAGCATCATTTATTTTTTATATAGAATAACTCAGGCTCTCTTCTTTCAGAAAAATTATCTATCAACCAATTTTTTACAGGATCCAATTTTTCATCAAAGTCTATTGCATGAAAAGGGCATTTTCGTACACAGGCATGACATCTGATACATAATTCATCAATTACATTAATATGTCTACCGTATTTTAATGCGCCAGTTGGACAATTAATTGCACAGATACCACAACTAATACAACTCTCATTAACAGTTGGACCAAGTGGTAATGAAGGTTTTATTTCTCTATAAGGGAAATTACCTTTTATATGTAACTCTCCTGATTTACAAATGTCTGAATTAAGATGAGTTTTTATAGTTTCAGCAAATAGTTTGCATATTATTAAATCCTCTACATCAGGTCTATTGGTACCCACTTCGTTTGTATAAGAATGTTCACCTATGAATGCACCAGCAGCTATTGGTATAAATCCATTTTGAACAAAGACATCCTTCATCTCTAATAGAGCATCATCATAATCTCTATTACCATAAACAGCTATTAATACAACTGGTGATTCATTACCTTTTATTTTGGTTAATTGATCTATAATAAGTCTTGGTATACGACCAGCATAAACTGGTATACCAACAACCAATAAATCCTCCTTAGCAAATGTCGGTACGATATCTCTGTGTTTAGGTAAGGTAATATTGTGGTTTTTTTCAACAACTCCAAGTGTTTTGGATATTGTTTCTACAATTTTTTTTGTCGTCCCTGTCGGACTAAAATATAATGTTTTGATTGTCATAAGACCTCCCTCTATCAAGTTTATTATATCAGTAAATGACATAATAATAATATTATTTGAATAAACCCTCTATAATAATATGATTTCGTTAGTATGGTATATTTGACTAAATGTAAAAAATATATTACAATTAACAAGAGGTGATCTTATGAGCAAACTCATGAAAATAACATTTATCCAAGTATGTGCTTGGAGTATCGTTGCCATCAGTATGATTATCATATTTACAAACCATGGCACAATCGATAATTGGGGCGACAATACAACTAAAACTGTTTTATTGGCATTTCTTTTCTTCGTTGGATATGCCACACATTTTACGACCCTTCTTATTGAAAAAAGCAAACGTTGGGGATTTAAAAAAGATGAAAGAGATTTGGCTATTCAATCAAAAGCTGTGAATATTGGCTTTATCATTGTGCTGCTTTATATTTTCATTTTAAGTATTTCATTATATATAAAATATGAAACGGCTGGCACTATGCCTGTTGGATGGGTATGGTTTATTGCTTATAGCACAGTTGTTATTGCAAATTTATCAGTTACAGTCCCCTCTCTATTACTCTACAGAAAGCAGGGTTACTAATGAATGAACCTAAAGTCATCAATAACCTCAAACAAATCAGACGTAGTCAGTTGACCATCACTCAACAAGGTTTAGCGGATGCTGTCGGCTGTACACGTCAGACCATCATTGCACTTGAGCAAAACAAATACAATCCCTCTCTTCATCTGGCATTAAAACTCGCAAAAATATTAGGGGTTTCCGTAGAGGAATTATTTAAATTACAAGACGACGAATCTTAAGTGATTCGTCTTTTTTTATTTGACTATTCATAAGAAACATACTATATTTAGTAAAGCATAAGGAGGCATTATGAATACTGCTATTTCAAAAAAAATAAATTCCAAGTTTTTCTACGGTTGGGTGATGATAGCTATGGCCGCACTCAGTTTATTCTTTTCAGCTCCTGGACAAACCTATTCAATCTCAACATTTATCAATTCTTATATAGTGGATTTTGAGTTTTCTAGAACAACGATTTCATTTATCTATTCTATCGCCACTGTTATATCAGGTACTCTTTTAGTTTTTATGGGCAAAGCGGTTGATCGCTTCGGACAACGTACCATGACAATTGTTGCGGGACTTATGTTAGCTGCAACTTGCTTGTTTAACAGTATGATCAGTAATATATTTATGGTGGCAATTGGATTCTTCTTTTTAAGATATTTTGGTCAAGGCTCTCTTACTTTGATTCCCGGATCACTTGTACCACAGTGGTTCGATAAAAAAAGGGCTCTTGCCATTAGCTTGACCAACTTAGGTGGTGTTTTTGCCAATATGTTGATACCAGTTTTAAATATGTGGTTAATTAAAACTTACAGCTGGCAATTCGCTTGGAAGACATGGTCTATACTATTAGCCTTATTGTTTGTTCCGTTTGTCTTTGCTTTACTCGTTAACAAACCCGAAGATATCGGTTTGTTACCTGACAATAAAAAAGTAGAACATCATGATGATCTGAAAGAAGAGCTTTATAATATGGAGAAGAATTCTTGGACGCTTGATGAAGCTATGAAAACCAAAGAATTCTGGTTTGTTGGATTGATTTCTATGATTGCTCCAATGATTTCAACGGGCATGATGTTCCATTTCTTTTCTATTATGGGTCATAAAGGTATCGATGAGACCTCTGCATCATTTGTTATCGGCTTGGTCGCTTTACCAGGGTTTATCATGCCAATTGTATCCAGTTTAATTATTGACAGGTTTAGATCTAAATTTATAATCACAGGGACTCTTTTGATGATCAGCATCAATATGATATTACTTCTAATGGTCAACTCAACATCGACTGCAGCTGCTTTCATGTTGATATACGGTCTAGCTATTAATATCCAAAGTGTGACTATCAGTGTTATTTGGCCTAGATATTTTGGTAGACAATACTTAGGATCGATTAGAGGTGCTGCAACAGTATTTATGGTAATCGGATCCGCTTTTGGACCTTTACCATTTGGATTATCATATGATTTAACAGGTTCTTATCAAGCAGTTATTGTGATTATGGGTATCATAACTCTATTGAGTGTAGGTATGTCCTTATCCATTAGAAAACCAAAAAAAATATAAACAAAGCGATGTCAATTGACATCGCTTTTATAGTTCATCATATGTATGATTCTCATCTATCAATCATACCTTACTTTCTTTCGATATTACATATAACTATTTTATTGTTGTCTTTTGATTGGATGGTTACGAAATCCATTTGACTGATGATTAACATCTCTCCTTGAGCCAATTCATATATCATAGAATCACATCCTACGGTTACTGATTGATCAAAGGCATATAGTGCCAAGGTATCATTAACAATTATTTCTAGTACATCTTCTGATACATCTTTTACTACCATAGACGCCTTGTAATCATTTGTATACATCAGATTAAAATCAACGACCTTGCCTTTGCTTGTCGTGGACCATTCCCCTTTAAAGGCATCTACTTCAAACGGTTGCAATGTTATTGAGTGCTGATCTGTATGAATCAACTCCAATGGACCGGTTAAACTCATAATCAATCGATTGATGCCGGGTAGTGAAGTAAAATTAGAACTTTCCACATCCACACTCGCTGTACTCAATCTATAATCAAAATCAAGTGATTTGTAATCACCATTTTCTGGATACAGAAACAGTTCTGTTGTTGTTCCACCAGACCAAGTATTCGTTGTTAGTATTTCTTTCTTTATATGTTTTATCATTTAATCACCCTATTCTAGAATAGTTCTTTGGAGTCAAAACTGAGTCAATTATTCTGCACGTGTCCCATTAGGAACAGGTTTTTCCGGCACAGCTAAAACTGGTGTAATGCCATCAGAAAAACCAATATCAAATAACATGCCTTCTGAAACCTCACCAAACATCTTCTTAGGTGCTAAATTCACGACAAACAAAGCTTGTTGACCAATAACTTCCGTAAAATCCTCACGTTCTTTTTTCATGCCCACTAAAATGGTTCTTTTAAACGTACCAAAATCAACTGTCAACTTGATCATCTTATCAGAGGTCTCTATGTCTTCAGCTCGTTCAATTAGACCCACTCTAATATCGACTTGATCTAATACATCCAGTTTAATAAGATCTTTAATTTTTCCCATCACCAATCTCCAATTCTATCATTGTAATTTACGATTCGAGTTATGTTATTACAAACCATAATGACTGTTCTTTATTCTATGATATAACATACCAAGTTAAAAACAAACATTTAAGAGGAAACATAAAAACCCTAGCGAGCTAGGGTAAGTGTTTCGAAATATGTGTAACTGTCTTTTGTACTATTATAGATATAATCTGCATCCTTTAGAACTTCAGAATCACCAATGCCAATCGCTATCATATCTGCTGATTTAATTGCTTCTATACCCGCTTTGGCATCTTCAATACCAATACAGTGTTCAGAGGAAAGATTAAAAAATGATGCTGCATTTAAAAAGATATCGGGTTCAGGTTTCCCTCTGACTTGGCTGGGATCTACCACATAATCGATAAATGATTTAATCCCTAATCTTTCGATTAGAAAAGGTGCATTTCTTGAAGCACTCCCAACAGCAATAAAGATATTGTTCTTTTTTAGCAATTTGAAGATCTCTAACACACCATCAAATAAATCATTAGGAGTTACAGCTTTAATCAGTCGTTTATAATGTTCATTCTTTTTGGTCGTCAACTGAAGAATTTCATCTTCTGAATACTGATTGAGTTTATTGCCGTGTTTTAAGATTCTCATAAGAGATTCTGTTCTAGAAACACCTTTTAACTCTTCATTGAAGGCTTCATCAATAACAATCCCTAAGTCGTCTGCCAGAGCTTTCCAGGCGAGATAATGATAATGACTTGTTTCGGTTAACACGCCATCCATATCAAAAATTGCCAATTTAATCATATTGCCTCCTTATTCTTAGAGAGTTTTCCAATTCGTATGAGTCACCGTAGACAGAAACTGATAAAGTATCACCTTCTAGTAACGTTATTTGAATATCTTTTGCTATTCTTACTTCTATCCAAGATGTCTTAACTCTAATCTTAAACTTAACGGATTCCCATTCATCAGGTATCCACGGCGCTAATTCTACCCCATCTATTGTGATTCGAAAACCAGCAAATCCTTTTAAGATTGCAAGAATTGATCCACCCAGATTGGCCATATGTAGCCCGTCTTTTGTATTTTTATGTGTGTTTTTCAAATCCAAGAATATGGTTTCATTAAAATAATCTACAGCATGTTTGTATTCACCTAACTTTGACGCCATCATACCATAAATACAAGATGATAAAGAAGAATCGTGTGTTGTTAATTGCTCGTAATAATGAAAACTATCTCTTCTGATACTTTCATGCACATATTCTTCAAGCAGTAAATGAGCTAAAACCGTATCCGCCTGTTTTAATACTTGATGTCTGTAGATCGTCAGCGGATGAAAATGAAGAAGTAAAGGGTATTTTTCTTTAGGGGTATTATCAAAATCCCATAATTTTTTTTCTAAAAAATGATCATCCTGTAGATTTATATTCAAAGTTTCATCATAAGGTAAATACATCTGTTCTTCTGCTTTTCTAAAGTTATCAAAATCATCTTCTGAAATTTTTATTTTCTCTATCAGTTGCTTGTAAGCTTCTGGATTGTAATTTTCTAAAATGTCTTTCATCATATAGGTCCAATGCATATTGTATTTGGCAATGAGGTTTGTATAATAATTGTTGTTCACAACACAAGAGTATTCGTCTGGTCCCGTAACAGCATCGATTCTAAAACTCTCTTTGTAAAAATGACCTATCTCTAACCACAACAATGATGTTTCAACTAAAATTTCAAATCCATAATCTTTCATGAACTCAAGGTCATCAGTCATTAAGTAATACTGAATAATACTATACGACACATCTCCATTGATATGATATTGAGCTGTACCCGCTGGAAAGTATGAGGAAGATTCTTTTCCCGTAATGGTCCGCCAAGGGAACTTAACACCTCTTTTATGACCTAAAACTCTTGCTCGTTCTCTACTTTCTTCGAGTTGATCGTATCGATACATCAACAGCTTTTTTGAAAGCTCTGGTTGTGACATAAGCAAACACGGTAGGATATAGATTTCTGTATCCCAAAAAGTATGTCCTTCATACCCTTCACCTGTTAATCCTTTAGCACCGATATTGGTTTTCCCATCTTTTCCAACAGACTGTAAGAGTTGGAAAAGATTAAACCTTATGCCTTGTTGTAATGCTTCATCTCCGAGAATCTCTATATCAGAGGCATCCCAAAATAAATCTAGATAGGACTTTTGAAATCTCATGTGTTCTTCAAATGAAAATGATTCTACTGCCTTTAAATTAGAATTATTATAGTCTTTTAGTGACGATAAATAAGCTGTATATTTTGTTGTCTGAAGTTTATTCATACCACTCATCATAGAAATAACATTGCTATCTATAATCTTACTAGTCACGGGTACCGATGTTTGATACGTTGATACTGTCTTAATTGTTAAATCAGAATTAAGAGTTCTTGCTTCTATCCATTGATAGTGATCATCGCATCCCATATCTTCAATGTTTAATACCCGTTCTTTATGAGATCCTACTCTTGGATCAGTTTCATCTGCATAGGTATATAAATCACCTTCCAGAAAAGATTTCATTTCGATAAATCCATCATATTCAATGTTTATATCCATTAGAAATAAGTATTCGTATTTAAAAGATACCAATCTCTTAAAACATAATGTCGCTTTTTTTTGATGAGTTGTTAAGTAAGTATATTTTCTGATACTGATACCCTGTTTCAGATCCAAAGTCTGTTCAAAATCTAAAACGTTATCTATGGTTAAACTAACCTTTTCACCATCTAAATATATCTCTACCGTTTGAGCTTCAATTACATTTACTTGTCTTTCTGAGTCATCAGGAAAACCGTATAATTTCTCACTATAAGATAATGGTGTTGTATCATAAAATCCATTGATATATGTCCCTCTAATAGAAGGAGAACTCTGTTCTTCGAAACAACCTCTTACACCCAAATAACCGTTCCCTAAGGCAAACAGACTCTCATTAACTAAAATGTCTTGTTCTTTGTATGATGTCTTATTTAAAGTCCACATAAACTGCTCCTATCCTTTAACTGCACCAGATGTAATACCTGATATAATCTGCTTTTGAAATAATATGACTATTAATAGTGTTGGAATTGTTACAATAACCGTCGCTGCTGTTACTTGACCCCAGAAAATTTGAAATTGTCCTCGAAGAAATGAAATAGCAACAGGAGCTGTATGATAACTTTCATTCGCATTTAATGTCATTGAAAGTAAAAACTCATTCCACACACCTATAAAGGTTATAATGGCTGATGTAAAAATACCTGGCAATGCAAGCGGAAAGATTATCTTAACAAAAGTCTTTATCTTAGAAGCGCCATCAATAAATGCTGACTCTTCCATTTCTTTTGGGACTTTTGCAAAATGAGTGACTAGTGTATAAATGGCAATCGGTAATGATATCATTGAATAAGGTAATACAATATGATATGAATTCGTCCACCCTAGATTTACAAACGTTCTATAAATAGGACCAACAACCATCATCTGCGGGAACATACTGGTTGCCAAAACAACTGCCAGTAAAATTCTCTTACCTTTAAACTTAAGTCTAGCAATAGAATAAGCGCACGCAGCTGCAACAATGGTTACATAAAGTGTTGTGATACTTGAAATAATAATACTGTTTTTGAGTGCGTTAAAGATATTGCCTCTAAAAAGTGCTTGATAATGCTCAAAGGTGATTTTATCTGCAAAGAGTTTTAACGCTTCATCACCCCAAATAGCGCTTTCAGGTTTCAATGATGTTAGAAATACCCATATAAAAGGAAAGATGACTATGAGCAAATATAGAACAATCGAAATATTAAATAATTTTTTACTTTTCATAGTGCCTCCTAATCTGAAATCAACTGAACATCTAAGAACTTAATATAAAGGTATGAAATGATAGCAACAACAACTGCCATTATGACAACAACTGCCGAACCATAACCGAACCGTGTTTGTGCAAACATAACTTTATAAGCATAAAGAGAAATCGACTCTGTCTTGCCTCCAGGTCCACCACCTGTTAATACAAAAATGAGGTCAAATATTCTAAAGGCATCCAATGTTCTAAACAATAAGGCCACCAATATTGCCGGTTTTAAAAGCGGTAATGTGACATGTCTGAATTGCTGAAGTTTAGAAGCGCCATCTAATGAAGAAGCCTCATATAAACTATAGGAAATGACTTGCAAACCAGCCAATAGAAGCAATGCCATATAAGGTGTTGTTTTCCACACATCAGCCATAATAATTGCTACTAAAGCACTCTTTCCTGAGAGCAATAAATCTGTCGCATTTGATAGTATCCCTACTTTTTCTAATAGAACAGATACGATTCCTGAAGAACCATTGTATAAATACGCCCAAATAAGCGCGGCTACTGAAGTCGGAATCGCCCATGGAATCAAAGAGAACGTTCTTACCAAACCTCTCCCTTTCATAGCTCTATTCATTATCAGAGCTAACATTAATCCTAACCCCAATTCAAGAGATATAGATGCTACTGTAAAGACTATGGTTATAAAAAATGCAAATCCGACACGTTTATCTGATAATGCAGTTTTAAAGTTATCTATTCCAATAAAATTAGGTTTTATAATAGCAGTTTCCAGTTCAGATAAAATCATTTTCATATCTTCTTTTGCATAGAAAATATCCTCTTCTTTATAAACGTTATTAATGATTTCAGTTACATCATCAGATGCTTTTACAATGATTTCTTTTTCTTCCTCGTTCAAACTCACTATCCCTGTAGTAGGCAGTAACGTTTGAATCTTCTCATAAGATTCTGAACTAATATTTTTTGCTTCTTCTAATAATTTTAGAGTTTTCTCTTTTTCAGCCGTTTCGATTTCAGTATTTAAGTAATAATCAATATACTCAAACGTTTCTGTCATCAAATCCACATTATAGTGCTCTTTAAAATAAAGTCCCGACTTTTGTTGGTCATTGAGTTGAAAATCAAACACCGAGTATTTAATTGATTCTGCAATCGGTAAGATAGAAAAGACAACAATAAAGAAAAGTGCTGGGAGAATTAAGAAATACCCTAAATGTTTGTCCATATATTTAAATATTTTTTTCATATGTCCTCCATAGTTAAAGGCTTTGACCTTTAGGTCAAAGCCCATATCATTTACTTCAACAACTCTTCTATCAATTGTGTTGCTTCTATAAGATCACCATTACCCGATAAATACTCATGTGCTTTTACTTGAATACCATCAGATACTTCTGAGTAATTTGATACAACCGGTCTAGCAATCGTTGATTTTAGTGCATTTTTGAATCCTTCATTTGTTAATAAGACATTTGAATTAATCACATCTGCATCTTCTAAAAGAGCATTAAATCCAGGTAAATAACTCCCCATTGTTGCATTGATTTTCTGTCCTTCAGGACCAGCAATAAACTTTAAGAATGCTTCAGCTCCTGTCGCTTCTTTGGAATTGGCATTGATTCCTAAAATCCATCCACCAACAGTACCACCATTTGGTAGCGGCGCAAAACCAATTTGATCAACTGATAATGGATATTCACCACTAGCAGCCATTCCAGTCATATATGGCCAGTTTCTAGCAAATACAGTCTCACCATTTAAGAATGCTGCATGTGTTTCACCTTCTGTATACGTTAATATATCATCAGGTGTTGCTTGAGAATCTGCAAAAGCTTTCATTGTTTCTAAACCAGAATTGATATCCATCCAGTTATTCGTAAACTCATTTACATTACATGTTAATCCTTCATATTGTTTAGATTGATAAACATGACCATACTTCGTATCCGATTCACCCTGATACTTTTCAGCAAGTGTTAATAAGTCCATCATTGTATAATCACCTGCTACTAATTTTGTTGCATCCTCTTTCGAAACAATATCTTTTCTGAAATAAAGGAAGCCTAAATCTGAGAAATATGGTAGAGCATAGTTTTTGCCTTTGTATTTTCCTGAAGCCATTGAACCAGCATTAAAATCAGTTGGTAACCACCCCTCATCTTTGATTAAGGCATCTAGTGGTTGTAAAAATCCTGCTGATGCAAATTCTCCAGCCCATACAACGTCCATTGAAACAACATCATACTCACCTGATGCTGTTGATAATGAGTTGATCAACTGGTCATGCATATTCCCAGAATCATTTGTAAATACAACTGCTTCAACAGTATAAGATTCTTGACTGTCATTAAATGCTTTTACAATCTCATCCATTGTCCCTGTTGAGTCTGCCTGTACTGCAAACTTAATCGTTACATTTTCTGTTTCTGTACCTGTAGCTGCAGTGCTCTCATTTTCATTTTCTGCACAACCTGCGAATGAACCCATCACCATTACTACAGCCAATAATAAAATCATAATTCTTTTCATAGTATCCCCCTTATAGATGTTCTATCTGTAAATTACTTTTAAAGTATAAACGTTTTCCTTTAAAGACTGTGCTATAATATTGATATAAATATCATTATATTGACGAAAGGTTATTATGAACTTACAATTTATCAAACAGAAACTGAAAAGACTGGATACAAATTATAAACATCCTTCTTATTACTTAGAAAAAAAACTCATCCATGAAATTAAATCTTGTTTATTAGAAGATGCCATTGAAACATTAAATGCCATTAATAGTATTGAACGTGCCGTACTCGCCGACTCACCAATTCGTTCATTGAAAAATTCATTAATCGCATCCTGTACATTGTTTGCAAGAGCCGCTGTTGAAGCCAATGTTAATTCAGAAGATGTTTTCTCTATGAGTGATATGATGATTATGAAACTCGAGTCTATCAATCATATTAACGATCTAAAACTTTATGAATACGATATGGTTAAACAATTTATTCGATTGATTAAAAACGCTAGGATCTCTCATTACTCCTATCAAGTGACTACAATGATCCAATACATCCATGCTCATATCACTGAAAAAATTACACTAGATGATATGGTTTTTATCACAAAAAATTCAAAGGAATATCTGTCTAGATTGTTCAAAGAAGAACTCGGTATAACAATTATTGACTATATTATGGAACAAAAAATAGCAGTCTCTAAAAAATTCTTAGATCACTCCTATATGAGTATTGCGGAAATTGCAATATTATTTAACTTTTGTTCTGCGACCTACTACAGCAAAACATTTAAGAAGATTACTGGTATTACACCCTCAGAATATAAAAAGAAGCAGCACTAAGGCTACTTCACATCATCTATTTTGGATCGTTGTACCAATATAACCCCCGTGATGATAATCATCATTGAAGATACAATTGATAGATTGATTGGTTCATTTAAAATTAATACCCCAAGAATCAAAGCAACCACTGGATTTACATAAGCGTAGGTCCCCACTCGTGAGGCTGGCCATTTATCTAAAGCATAGATATAACAGCTATATGCCACCAAAGAACCAAAGATAATAAGATAAAATAGAGCAATTACGGATTCTTTGCTTGGATGCATCTGACTCCATTCTCCCGTGACCGATCCTAGAAGTAAAAGTCCTATACCTCCTGAAAGCATTTGAATCCCAATATTAGAAATAATATGACCATCAGAATCAATGGATTTTGCAAAGACTGATCCTATTGACCAAAATAAACTCGCAAACAAAACCAAAACCATTCCTTTAGGATCAAATATCAATGTTTCACCACCTGATAACGCAAGATATGCGACACCAGCAAATCCTATGAATAATCCGAACACTCCTACCTTTGACATCTTCTTTTTTCTTAATATAACAATTTCAAGTAGAGCAATAAATAGTGGCACGGTTGATATAATCAGTGATGCTATACTTGATTGTAATGTCTTTTCTGCATGGCATACAAATCCTGTACCACCCAATAACATAAACAAACCAACAATACTCTGTTTCATAATATTTTTTTTATCTGATGGAAATTTCAATTTCTTTATGTAAACAATACTTAGCATAACACTACCAGCAACTAAAAATCTAAATGATGCAAATAATGATGGTGGAAAATCTCTTACACCAATTCTAATAGCCAAATACGTCGATCCCCAAAACAAGCAGACCGCAAAATAAGCAAAGAGTGCTTTTTTATTTTCTGTCATAAAACCTCCTGTCTTTAATAGCCATAAAGTTTATTTAAAACAAGAAGTATGTGGCATTATTTCTGATTATAATAATGCTCCATAATCTCTTCTTCAATAAGCTCAGCGTTTCTTGTATCATATGGATTTTTCATAATTGCTGTTACATATAAGAATGGATACTTTTCTTTTAAATGGTACATGTAATCAACCCATTCTATTGAAAGATGTTTATACACTCTATTGATATCAATTCTAAGATGATCTAGTTGATACTCTTTCATTTCGCTTTGATCTGACTTAACATTTCTCATTGATAATTCTTCTTTTAAATGAAATAGTGACAACAGTAAATCTGAAAATGTATCATGCTCATAAAGCGCTGGATTTGATATCATATTGGTTAAAAAAGTTTCTTCGCCTTCTAAATTTTCTTTTAATTGTACCAAATCTATTTGACTGATATCAATCCTATGTTTATGATTCACCATAAACTGCTTGGCATCTTTAAAATTCATTTCATAAGTCTTGAGATCCACTTGGCAAGGTTTTCTGATATCCTCAATGTTTTTATCACAATTGGCAAAAATATCAAGTAGTTCTAATCCTACTTTGTTATAGAATAAACCAACTAACATGTTGAGTTTCTCAAGTAATTGACCCTTTTCTCTTTTCTCAAGTATTTTATCAAGTACCATTGATACGAAGAATACTTCTAGAGGTACAAAAGCAATATCAGCTACTAAGAAAATCATTGTGTGATGCAAATCTTGAAATACGAGTACATGTACGTAATGAAGTACTATTGATAAAACTATCAGTCCTAATCCTATGGTTAATTGTCCTTTTAAATGTTTTTTCATAATCTTCCCTTCTTTCCTTTCTGAGTATAACATGTAGTCTTTTATAGTAAATAAAAAGTAGATGTTTTAAACATCTACACAGCAATTGATTTACGTTTTTTTATCACAGGAATTCTCCATCTGCCAGATAAGTACATCAGTAATCCAATAATACAAATAATGAAGTTTGATCCAATCATAGCGTACCAAATCCAAACAGGATCATTATAATTAAAAGCCTTTAAAAGTAATATCATAGGAACTCTTAATCCCCATAATCTTCCGATATTTAAAATCATAGCAGACCAAGTATGACCCGAACCTTGGAATAAACCTGTTAGACAATTAAAGAAACCAAATAATGGTATGGTTATTAATATCATCTTTAAATAATAACCACCTTCTTTAATAATATAAGGATCATCAGAGAAGAAGCCAATCAATTGATCTGTAAAGAAGAACATGGATGCTGCACCTGCCAACATAATAGATGAAGCTATACCCACACTCTTAAGAAATGCTTCGTTGGCTCTTTTATAGTTATCGGCACCGATATTCTGTCCAATAATAGTAGTCAAAGCACCACTAATACCCATTGCTGGCATAAAAATTATGGAACTGATTCGATTGCCAATTGCAAATGCTGTTAAAATGGTTTCGCCATAAGATAAGATGAACACATTTAAAACCGTAAAACCAAGTGATGTCATTGATTGCCCTAATGCTGCTGGCATACCAATTTTCAATATTGGTGTTAAATATAGTGAATTAATTTTAAAGTCTCTCTTATGCAGACCAAGTGTATTGTGTTTCTTACTAAATAGTATATACAGAGAAACAACATTGAAAATAGCTCTTGATAGTATTGTTGCATATGCTGCTCCTGCGATACCAAGATCTAGTACAAATATAAAAATCGGATCCAGTATTATGTTTAAGAAAACAGATAACGTACTTAAGATCATGGGTGTCAAGGTATCACCTTCACCTTGTTTGATACCATTGAATGCAAAAGTAATAAACATGGTTGGTGCTCCTAAGAACATGATTCTTAGATAGGTTGTTGAATAGTAATGTAGATCTCCTGTAGCGCCCATCAAAGTGATAATATTGCTTGATAATAAAGCTCCTAAACCACCGACAATAATCGATGCAATAACAGAAGCTGTCATTAATTGACCTGCCGTTTTCCTGGCATCATCGTTATTTTTGCCACCAATATACTGCGAAATGAGAGCAAGCCCACCTATCGATAATCCCATGCCGATACTCATCATAAAAAATACTAACGAAAAAGTAAATTGCATGGCAGCAAGCTGCGTTGTTCCAAGCTTTGAAACAAAGAACGTATCAGTTAAGTTATAAAATGTCTGTATTAAATTATTGGCCATGATTGGAAGTGCCAGTACCAGAATTGCTTTACTAACAGGCCCTTTCAAAATCATCTCACTTTTATTCACTTTCATGACATACTCCTTGAATTTATTGTACCCAAAACAAATGGTATATCACTCATATTATCACAATATAGTTCGGGTGTCTAATTAATTTAATGATATGACTTCCATATAATTAGGAGATGAAGTCATTCATAAAAACCCAAAATACAAAAGTATATGATTAACTAAATCTATTATCTCATATTATAATTGACTTACTATTTTGGTATAGTAATATAGTACTATACAAAGGAGACTCATATGAATATTACTGTAAACAGAACCACTAGAGATAATATCATTAAATTTCAGAATCAGTACTATCAGCACATACTTGTACCAATTGATGATTATTGGGAAGATGGCATCATTGCAAAAGGCACATATTATGAGATTATCTCACAGAAACCTATTGGGTATCTCGTTGTTGATGATGATAAAGTACTGTTACAATTCTATTTGTATTCATCTAGGGAAAAAACATCTGAAGTCTTCAAGTTCTGCATAAAAACTTTACAGATAACAGATGCTATTGCCAATACATACGAACCGGATTATTTAAATTTATGTTTAGACCAAAGCAATCACCATGAAATAATTGCATTGTTTTATAAAGATGATTGTGACATCTCTGTCAATAAACCACTACCTAACCTAATCGAAAAGGTAGCTGAATTAGATGATTTAGATGCTGCTATAATCTATTCAGAAGTTCAAGGAGCACCAGCGGAGTGGTTAAAAATATATTATTACCATCTTATTCAAAAGAAAAGTCTTTATTTATATTTACTCGATAATAAAATTATCGCATCAGGTGAGTTAAGACCAAGTAAAACTTCTAGAAATGCTGCTAATATTGGTATGACCGTATCTAGTCAATATAGAAAATTGGGGCTTGGAAGTTATATCTTATATAGAATGAAAACACTCTCAAAGGATATGGATCTAACACCTGTATGTGGTACAGATGTTGACAATATTGCATCACAAAAAACAATTCTCAAATGTGGATTTTATCCATATCACAGAGCACTAAAAATTAAATTGAATTAAAAAAACCTGCTGATATAGCAGGATTTTCATTTTTATATACTATTATTGTTTGATCATATGTGATCTATCTTTTTCATTCTTATGCTGATACATGAGTGCATCAGATTCTCTTATCAATACTTCAGCATCAAAAGTATTTAATTTTGCAGTATTTGTAATACCATAACTGATACTCATTATATACTTCTTAATTGGATTCTTATTGATAACTTTGATTTTATCATTAATTCTAATCATAATATGTTCAGAATTTTCATCTGTATTGTTTGGAAGTACCAGTAAAAATTCATCTCCTCCAAGTCTGATAAACAAATCACTATCACGAATCTCATGATTGATTATTTCAGTGATTGATAAAAGTAGATCATCTCCTATCTCATGACCTAAAATATCATTAATCTGTTTTAAACCATCTACATCAATGAATATAACACTGAGTTCTTGATTATAATCCTGTGTTTCTTCTAATAACAAATTCAAATAATGCATTCCAGCACGGCGATTATAGATATCTGTTAAACCATCTTTCTCAAATAATTCTTTTAAAACATGTTTTGACTTCTTGATACGATATTGTAAATAACTGATTGCCAATGAAGCAAATAAAATAATTAGAAATGAATAACGATTTTTAAAAATTACCAGCTTAATCAGTTCTAAATAATCAACTGAAATATAATAATACTCATTATCATAACCATCTATATGATTAATAATTCTTAGATTTTCACGTGTCACAATTTTCTTATCATTATAGTCCATAATATCATCTAATATAATTTCCTCTAAAATAAATAAATTGCGATCAACAATAACATAGTCATCCCCCTCTGTGAACGATTCCATGACATTAGGATAATCAAACTCAAAGTTGCCCTCTAAATGATTATCGTACATAAATCTGAATGATCTACTTGCATCCCCGTGAAACAAATAATCATTATCCGTATTGGTTAAATAAAAAGATCCAGAGTTTCTTTGATTAAATAATTCAATATCATTTAATAAGTGATCCGCTAAATAATTAATTATGATTACGCCATCTATGTCCTCTGAGTGGATTCTAAGGGCAATTCTTAACATAGGTTTCTCCGGAACTTCAACTTGATTGTTTTCCATATTCAAGTCAAATTTAGACACGTAAATATCTCCATCGTTTAAGACAACAGATTCAGAAAAATAATATCGATCTCTTTTATTTTGGAGGTCTTCTTCTGCTACAATAGTCACATCTCCATCATTAAAATTAACACGAATCAATTCATCGCCATTCACATCTAAGTACCTTATTTGATCATAGAATTTCTTGGACTTCAAAAAGTTGGCCCATTCTCTTTCAATATGATCCTTTTGCTCATACTCTAATTCATATTTCATAAATTCCAGATCTGATACAACATTTTTCAAATCATTTCCGATGATACGTACTAGAGTCTCTACAGCCAATGATTCTTCACTAATCAATTTGCTTTTAGATTCCTTAGAAAGGGTAATTTCATAAAAAGTAAAGACAATCAGAGCTAATATTGTTGATATAACAACCATTGAAGAAAACATTTTAAAAAAAGTATTTTTATTTATCGTCTTAGTTCTCATAAATCACCTCCCACTATATTTATTCACCAATTAACGTAAGTCTATTCATCATATACTTAAACAACTTTTATCATATGGTTTTGTTTTCAACAATCATATCAACAAAATAGGCATCATATTTTGGATAACGTTTAATCACTTTTAAACCTACTTTTTCATAACATGCAATTGCTCTTTTGTTTGTTTCTAAAACATCAAATCCCAAGGATCTAATACCGTTTAAAAAACACCACTCTTTAATGGTTGATAGAATCTCGGTACCATATCCTCTATCACAATACTCTGGATTCATACGAATACCCATATTTGAAATAATTGAAGAATCCACTTCATCCATTATTAATGAGTATTTACCGATAGTCTTTTGATTCTTATAATCCACTATAAGTGTTAGTACATTACTATTAGGTTCTCTTTCTCTCCAGGTTTTTTCTCTTTCTTCAAAATTCATTTTTTTGATAGAACTATTAAACATACTGTATTGACCTTCAAAATTTGGCCAATTGAACAGTCTTTCTAAATCTTCTCTTTCAATGGTTCTTATTGTGAAATCTGTCATATGAATTGGCAATGCTTCTTCTAGTAAATCTTTCATATCGCCTCTCTTTACTTCCCTCTATAACTTCATTTAGTTTTTTTGATCTATTATTACTATCTATTTTATCATATATATATTAGTTTTATTCCGGTCCTTATAAAATATTATAGTTTAATCATTGACATACACCCAAACCTCTCCTACAATATGGGAGTAAATAGAAAGTGAGGATTTATGAAAATTGATTTGCACCTACATACCAGCGAAAGATCAACATGCTCTATTGCATCTGCAGAAGAACAGATTACCACAGCCATACAAATGGGTTTAGATGCCATCGTCATTACTGATCACGATTGTATGATCGATGAAACTATACTCGCTGTTCTTAACAGGAAGTACGCACCATTTATAATATATGGTGGTATAGAGATTCGCATCGATGAAACTATACTCGCTGTTCTTAACAGGAAGTACGCACCATTTATAATATATGGTGGTATAGAGATTCGCATAAATGAAAACGGACATGACGAGGATATTATTGTCATCGGACTTCATCAAGACATTTTAACTCAAAAGAAATGGACCTATCCGGAACTACACCAATTTGTAATTTCAAACAATGGATTCATAGGATTAGCTCATCCTTACAGATATCGAGATTTTATTACAGTAGATGTTGAAAACTATCCACCTCATGCTATTGAAATATTCACATCTAATATAGGCATGGATAAAAAAGATATGCGTCTGGAATTAAAAGAAAAGTTAAATTGTAACTTAATGGTCAATTCTGATAGTCACAATATTGATTCTACCGGCCTGTACTACAATGAGCTCG
>Ga0209272_10001057_pt1 | contig 18550 bp, 16 predicted proteins | sample tdDd002_FD_187125 | JGI IMG/M metagenome (GOLD analysis project Ga0209272, IMG submission 187125) | Marine sediment microbial communities from the Atlantic coast under amendment with organic carbon and nitrate - tdDd00.2 (SPAdes)... | ecosystem: Environmental > Aquatic > Marine > Coastal >... | reverse complement strand
ACGCTCTAGAAACCGAGCTGAAGAACTACCTCGCACTAGCAGCCCAAGTAAATGCCAACTATAAGCATGAAGTAACAGAGCTTGCTGAAGACAGCAAGGAGCTTGTTGCCCGAATTCAATTTGAATGCAGTGCCGAAAAGCTTATTTTTGAATTAAAGAGCCGTTCACTGGCAAAATAGTGCTTAATGAAAAGCCTCGCTTGAGTAGCAGTAAGCTTACCTAAGCAAATGTAATTTTCATACAAAATACTAAATTCGAACAAAAGCCAATTCCAATATGGAATTGGCTTTTTTTATTACTGTATCAAAATAAATTTTCACCTGAACCGCTCAATTTCTGACAATTAAGGATAGTTAAGCGATTAACTGGTCAGATATGCAAAGTTATGCTTTTGTCAGTAGTATAAAACAATGCGCACATGGATACTTTAAGCGCATTTATTACTGGTAATACTGTTCATTTTGTATGAAAATGACAGCATATTATGAATCAGATGGCACATATCGTTATTTATAATGTTATGAAAGAAAAGGAATAGTTCGATGAATAGTAATAAAGCTAAAGTGATTGCTAACTGGAAGCCTACCAACTCTCGTGAATCAGCTGCAATGAAAGAGCTGCTAATGCAGGAGATGGGCGCAACAACAGATCACCATAAAGGTGGAACAGGAAAGCTAGCGCCAAATTCAGGTCGCATGGTTCGATAATAAAATGATTCGATAATATAACAGCCCCCCCTGCTGTTATTTAAGCGCAGTGTTAGTAATAACACTGCGCTTTTCTAAGCGTAATATGGGAAGGCTCTCTAAGGTGCTTTTTTCTCAACTTTGTGCCATTTCAGGCGTCCGTTAGATTCAAAATCATTTTCGGCCTTACACTCCAACACAATATTTTCAACTACGAGAATTGAACCCAACGAGTAATCTTTGCCGTCATATAAGCATACCCGGTTACTCAATGATCTCGGCTGTATGGTAATGTCGGGATTATGCTTTATTGTAATTTCTTTGGCCAAAGCATTGACTGAGAATGCAGCAGCTACAAGTAATAATGACAATATGGGCATCTTTTTACTTAGACCTTTGAATTTCATAGCTCCTCCTGTGGCAATTGTAATCCCCCTCCAACCTTTCTGGAAAGCTCATTACCTATATTGCTACAAGGCGACGCAGGTAGAAATTACTTAACTCCCAGTTTGGCATTTGGGTTGATAATAATCGGGAATCACTTATCGCGGTTACGCCATAAGTCAAACAAGACCGATGCCATTATCATATAGGCTGATGCCAAAACAATCTGCCCGATCCGTCCGTAAAAGCTAACTTCAATTAACTTACTATCTGACGAAATTGTACCGCCTAGAACCACCAGCATTGCCGACATAATCCCGGCCCAAACGGGTGCTTTTTCTGGTTGTTGATATATCTTTGCACCAACAACAAGGCTAACCAATGTCATCAACGCCAGCAAAAAAAGAAACTCTGGGGTGGTGACCAGAAGCTCATACATTACCAAGGCAAGCAGCCCCCCTAGCCCATTGGTCAATAAGAGAAACACACTGATCTTTATGCTTTTCACCGCGGTTATCTGTAGTGACAATATACCGATAAAAACCATCGTCAAAATAGCGCCATTTATCTGAAAGTAATAGAAATAAACAATAACGGGATAGACAACAATGAGTGCTTTTAACGCGTCTTCTATCCGTTGTTGGCGAGTCAACGATATTGGTGTCACCTCAGTACAAAATTCATCCTTTTGTTTATCTTCCGGAAGCAGCCAATGAAGGAAAACGAAGCCAATCACAGCCAAGGCACCAGAGAAAATCAGGCCAGAACCAACATATATTGCCAATCCAGAATGGATGATCCCCAGATACGGCAATAACATCACGGCAATTATCAGTATCGTGGCAAAGAAGTTCCAACGAGGATCAAGAAACAAATAATAGGCATATAGCATTAAGAGGCCAACAAGCAACAACAAAATCACGGGGTAATGAGTTACGCCCATACTGACACTTAACCCTATGAGCACAGTCAGCACCATCGCAAGCAGTAATTGTTGAAACCTTTCACGGCTCGAAACCGGATAGTCGACCAAGAATTTAGCTAGAAATACGGGAAAGATAAAGGAAAGTCCCCAACCAATACCAAATGCCAACCCGCACGCAATCACAATACCCAATGTATACCGGAGCACCCGACGGTGGTAACGCCGCAGCTCGATCGGGCTAATAACCTTGGTTTCATCTGACATACGTATCACCTGACATACGATAGCCAGCTCATAACTCGGATCCATACCCGGCCAAACATATTCAAGATAGAACTGTCTTGGGTATATACAATCACATCAGCCTGGCCTCCAACCCGACGAAAACCTCGGGCGGTATCATCATCAAAGCGTATTGCTACAGGAAAACGCTGTGTTTGCCGCAGCCACCCTGTTTGCGGCGTCACCGATGCCAACTGACCAGCCTGTTCACTCTGCCCCCAGCTAATTCCCCAGTCGATACTGGCAACTTTACCTTTAAATACTCGGCCAGGCGCAAAATCGAGAACAATTTCGACTTCATCTCCGACAATCATATTGCCGATACTATTTTCACGAAAATAGGCATCGATCCAGACATCTTCGCCAGAAACAAAGGTCAGTAACGGCTGGCCGGACTGGGCATAGAAACCTTCATTCAGCCTAAAATTGGATACCCCACCGATGGCCGGAGCCCTTAATACTGTTCGCTCAAGATCTATCTGCGCTTTTTGTAACTGAAGCAATGCCGATTTTACGGCGCTATTTTCCTTACCCGTCGAACCAAGCTGCGTTTTAGCCTGCTCAAGATTGGCCTGCGCCGTTGCTACTTGAGCTTTGGCGCTCGCTAATGCCGCTCGTGTTTTATCAGCTTCGGCCTTTGGCACTATGCCTTTTTTTGTCATTGCCAGTATTCGCGACGCCTGAGTGCGAACATGTGCCTGATTTGCCAACGCATCAGATAACTTGGCTTGAGCTGAGGCGACTGATGCAGTTTGCACTCCGACACCCTGCCCAGCCTTCACCAATCCTTGCTCTGCTTCCTGAACCGCCAACTGGTAATCTGCCGGGTCAATTCGAATCAAGGGATCGCCGGGCTGTACAACATCGTTTGGTTCAACCATCACATCAACAACACGGCCGGAAACCAAAGGCGTAACAGGAATCACATATCCTCTAACTCTTGCCATGTCTGTTGATGGAATATAGCGATCGGCCAATACATAAAACACGAATAGGCCAATACAAGCCAGCAATACCATAACGGTCAACTTCTTAACCTTATCTGCCGGGGGCCTATCCTTCTTTGCTTTATCTACTCGTTCTTTTTTAACCCGTTTAGGCTTTCCTGCTTTGGGGGCTATTCGCTCACCGGGTTCAGCCTGAACATTCGGCATGTTCTCTTCTGACATACTCTGTCTCCGCTGACAATCTTAGCTCGGTCATAAACTTGTACTGAGATTAGATTCGTACGCTATTAAGAATAGTCATGTCAGCAATTAAGAATGCTTTAACAAAGAGAATGTTTTTCTGTTACCACGTCACTATCACCTCGCACCTTGCTCTGCACATTGCCCTTCTATTTACTTTGCCTGGTGCTCTATTTCAGTCGAACGGGCGTCTTGTTGACTCTCCAACTCAGATCGGGAACTCACAAATGCCCCAGTCAGCGCAATCAAGGTCGAAACTAACATTGCTAAAATCATTGGCCAAAGCGTATCAACACTAAGCATCGCCGCTAGCGCACTGACTGCCGCCCCAACACCATACTGAACGGCACCGAGTAATGCTGATGCCACACCAGCGCTGTTGGCAAAAAATCGCATAAAACAGGCGCTGGAGTTGGACATAATACCGCCATTGGCTGCAATGGAAATCACAAAACCAACAACTGCAAACCAAAGGTTTTCAGGAGCAATAATCATCGAACCAACGAGTGTAACTCCACCAATCAATTGCATACCAAGAAACGCTTTCAGCAGGATTGCCGGCTCATAGACACGCAGCAGCAAACTATTGGCACGGTTAACAATAACAATACCGACAACATTGGCTATGAATAATCCGGAGAAAAGCTCAACCGTTACTTCGAAGTGTTCGATATAGGCAAATGGTGCGTTGGTAATAAAGGTCATCAGTACAGCATAGCCAAATGCTTGTGCGAGCAGGTAACCAAGTGCACGGCGCTCTTTGATAACCGAGATATAGCCGCCAGATTTTTTCTGCTTAGTCACCTTTTCGGCTTTAGGCATAACGACTGCAGCTCCAACGGCGACAACAACAGCAACAACACTTAATATGATAAAGATCGAAGGCCAGCCCAGTGTTTTTAACACAATCGTTCCGACGGTTGGGGCTATAGAAGGCGCCAACATCATGATCAGCGCAACCAGTGAAAATAACCGGGCTGCTTCTTTGCCTTCGGCATTATCACGAATTGTCGCAGGCACACCGACTACCGCAACCCCACCGCCAATAGACTGTATAACACGCCAGCTCCATAACATTTCCATAGACTCGGCACTGGCAATCAATAAGCTACCGACCGAAAATATCAGCAGCCCTGCAACCATTATCGGTCTACGACCAAACCGATCTGAAAGCGGCCCGCCAAATAACTGGCCAATCGCCATACCAAGCACATAAATACTAACTGTCACTGACACCATTGACGTTTCGATATTCAAGTCGGCCGCCATTGCAGGAATAGCAGGCAAGTAGCTGTCGATTGCAAAGGGAGACATTGCAAAAACGGCAGCAAGCAACATTATCAACGATGTCGACATTTTTTTATTCATGAAAACCTCTTATTTATCTTTCTAGAAAGATACTAGCTAGCAATTATCTTTCTAGCAAGATATATTTAAATGGTGATCAGGAGGAATAGATGATGATCAAACAAGAAACTGTCGCTAACATCTTGAATAAAATTGAAGAAAACTGGCCGCTGTCTGCCGAAAAATGTTCTCCCGCAGTCCTTCGGATACATCGTATCCACGATTATCATCAACAGGATTTAATCACTATTCTCGACAAATATGATCTTCAACGCGCAGATTTCGGCGTGCTGGCAGCACTTCGCCGCCAAGGTAAGGCTTGTTGCTTGACCCCTACCGAGCTCTACCGTTCAATGCTGTTTAGCTCAGGTGGCTTAACAAAAGTTCTGAGTCGTATCACTACATTGGGGCTCATTGAGCGCATTGACAATCCAGAAGACAAGCGCAGTAAATTAGTCAAACTGACAGAGCGCGGCAAAGTACTGATTGATGAAATCATTCAAAAGCTACATAACCATGAGCAAGAAGCTATTTCAGTGCTTACGGAACAAGAACAGCATCAACTCAATGAACTGCTGACAAAATTGCTTAGCACCAGAGAGTAGCGGGTTGAAAAGTGTAAGAATAAAGGAAGGTAAGCAATTTCAGTGAGGGATCACCAGGTGAGAGAATTTGCCTGCTAATACAATGAATAAAACAGGCCTGAGAATCAGACCTGCTCACCTTTACAAGCACCAATAACGTAGGTGCTTATTTCTCTGCAGCAACCACAGAGATTTCAACCAACAAAGCTTCACGAGCCATACTCGCTTCAACACATGCGCGAGCAGGTGCGTGGCCTTCAGGTACCCAGTTGTCCCACACATCATTCATTTCAGCGAAGTCTTTCATATCTTTAATGTAGATGGTAGCTGAGAGCATGTGCTCTTTGTCACTACCTGCCTGTTCAAGCAAGGCTTCTACTTTATCCAACATGGTTGCTGTTTGTTCTTTGATGCCTTGCGTCGCATCAGCACACACTTGACCACAAAGATAAATAGTACCGTTGTGCTTAACAATACGGCTCATGCGTTGCTTGGTTTCCAGACGTTCGATCATACTATCGCCTTTTTCATTCTAAGGAAGACAGCCCACGTTATGGGCGAAAAGAAGGCACATTCTAGCCCTAAAGCCACCGAGTTAAAACTCTGCTAACTATGCTTAAACGCAATAAATTAGGGTTCGCGATCACAAATAAGCATTTAGTCATCCATATTCTTGTCGCTTGTCAAAAGGCAATTTTGTACAAACGCTTCGGGCATCACTTCGTTATACTCACAAATGAAGACAAAGAGTATCAGGCGATGGAGAAAGCAAACAAAATGGATTCAAAGAAGAAGCAGTCGCCTACGAAAGAGCGAGCTACCTTTAGCATTGCCGATGAACTGGGCGGTATTGATCTGCTTGATGCCGACTACCACCACCAGAATTTTTCGCGCCACAGCCACGAAGGCTACACGATCGGAGTTATCGAAAATGGAGCGCAGCAATTTTACCGCACGGGCGGCAACCATGTAGCTCCGCAAGGCAGTATCATTCTGGTTAATGCCGATGAGGTACACAGCGGCCACTCAGCCACCGAGGGCGGCTGGTCCTATAAGGCGATGTATCCCCTTCCCGATCAATTTGAAACCATTAGCCATGAATTAGCTTCCGGCCTATCAAGCAATGGTGCACCATACTTCCCTTCGCCGGTTGTGTACGATCCCGAACTCGCCAACCAGTTGAGGCTAGTATTTGAAACGCTAGAGAAATCAACCAACCGCCTGCTCAGGGAGACGCTGCTCTACGGTGTGCTCACCAGGCTTATGTGTAAGCATGGCAAGAGACCAGCCACTCCCCAAGACATATCAAAAGCGCAACGACAGCTTAAGCTGGTCAAAGAGTTTCTTGATGACTTTCCAAGCGCCGATATCTCGTTGCAGGAACTGGCTAGCCTTGCCTCATTCAGTCCTTATCATCTAGTAAGGGCATTTCAGAAAGAATACGGATTTCCGCCGCACGCCTACCAAATTCAGGCTCGCTTGCGGCTAGCAAAGAAGCTAATCAGACAAGGTCACACCGTTTCGGACGCGGCTCAAGAGGCAGGATTTCACGATCAAAGCCACCTTCATCGTCATTTCAAAAAAGCAATGGGAATCACCCCCGGCCAGTTTGCCAAGCAAGTTGCACGTTGATACTGGGCTTCGTGCCGGAATATCTTCCGCTATTGAGCAATAACGTACAAGTTTGTATCGTGGTTAATTCTTAAAGTGAAAAGTATCACTGATAATAATGAAGAAACACACGATGCAAACATCCATTACAACCGACATAACAGATACCAGTACCCAGCAACAGACATCACAGGAAAAGCGTTCTCTGTTCAAGCAAGGAGCGCTAGCAGTCAGTCCGCTCTGTGTTGCAGTGATCCCATGGGGCTTGTTGGCAGGATCTTTCGCGATTGATATCGGTCTTGACCCATTCCAAAGTCAGGCACTGTCGGCAATTGTATTTGCAGGCTCGGCTCAGCTCGTTGCAACAGGCCTATTAAAAGTAGGGGCAGGCTTGGCGACAATTTTGATGACCACCCTGTTCATTACCTCACGTCACTTGCTATACAGCATCACTATGCGCGACAAGATCAGCACACTACCGCTGAAATGGCGGATTGGCTTGGGCTTTTTGCTCACCGACGAGCTATTTGCACTTTGTGGTCATCAATCTCCAAAGAAATTTAACCGTTGGTATGCTCTGGGAGCTGGCCTGTGGTTCTATATTTGCTGGAACCTAGCTACGCTTGCAGGCATTGTAGCAGGCAAGTTCATTCCCAATCTGGACACTCTTGGATTAGATTTTGCCATTGCGGCCACGTTCATTGCCCTTGTCGTGCCAACAGTCAAAAATGCATCGGTGCTAGTCTCGGTGGTTGTCGCCATGATTCTTTCTGTTGTCATGCAGGCCTATAACGTAGAAGGCGGCCTAATGCTGGCAAGCCTTGCTGCAATGGTCGCCGGTTACAGCTATGACAAATACTTTGGCAATGCCGATCCTAATAAAGCTACAGCCCCAATAAACAAGGGAGAAGACGCATGATCTGGCTTACCATTCTGGCAATGACCTTACTCGTATTCTCCAGTCGCTATTTGTTTCTGGAGCCAAAACTTCCGTTGCGACTCAATGCGCAGGCACAAAAACTACTTAGCTACTCTAGCCCCGCGGTACTCACTGCCATTTGGGCGCCTATTGTATTTTTACCAAAAGGTGAACTTGCACTCTCTTGGCACAATCCCTATTTGGTTGCAGCCCTTGTAGCAGTATTATTGGCCTGGAAGCTAAAGAATGTCTTACTCACAGCCGTTATTAGTATGAGCATATTTTTCCTGCTCTCAGCTTTCTAATAAGTGATTCTTCAAATCTCACGATATCATTACAACGAATAACGTCGATTTGCCATACATTCAGCCTGTTGAAATCAGTTTCAACAGGCTGTTCAGCTATTATGGCTTTGCCCCGGCTCTCACACTCACTGCCACAGTCACCAGGGCAACAACTGCACAAACCACCAATACTACTCCTAAGTTTTGCACTGCTCCGGCAATTGCAAGGCCACCACCAATCATCAGGTAGTACAGCAATCCCAGAACAGCACCCGCGCTTCCAGCCTGAGAGCGATAATTAACCAGCGCCTGACTAAGAACATTAGGAATACCAATACCAAAGCCCATCACAACAAGTACCATCGGGATCAAGAACCAAAGTGAACCCTGTAATAGCAGAACACCAACCGCACCGAACAGGCCAAGAATACTTGCAAGAGCCAGGAGCTTTGGATGGGTGAAACCATGCTGTACCAGTCGTTTGTTTAACAGGCTGCCGGCAAATGAACCAATCGCAAGAACAACACCACTTCGACCAAACTGTATTGAACTGTAGCCCAGCTGCTCGAACAAAAAAGGACCTTGCAGATAGTAGGAGAACAGTAAGATATTAAAGGCTGCAACCAATAACGCATTACGCCAAATCCCGCGGTCTCGAATCATTTGCTGAAACAAATCAGATAATGCCGACGCCTGGGTATTCGCTGGCATTGTCTCCGGGAGCTTTAAAATGCTGACGATCAACAACACCAAGGCCAAACCACTCAGAGTAAAAAAAACATAAGAGTGCCCGCCCCAATCAGCCAAGAAACCACCCGACATCATGCCTACCACCGGGCTGATGGAAATCCCCATCCCCATGTACGAGAATACTTTGCTTAGCGCTGTACCGTCATAGCTGTCGCGCAACATGGTTTGCGTGACAACGGATCCAACCGCGATCCCAAAAGCACTCACTCCTCGCGCAAACATAAGCGCTTCAAAGTTTGGGGCCAATACGGCACCCGCTGCACTGGCTGCATAAATAGACAGCCCGAGCAACATCGTCTTTCGCCGCCCTATCCTGTCCGCAACTACACCCCAAACAATAACTCCCAGAGCAAAGGCTAGAAAGTAAATCGACAAAGTTTGGCTTGCGGCTTTAATGCTGACAACGAATTGAGCCGCAATATGCGGCAACACAGGGCTGTAAATGGTCTCGACAATTTGCGGAAACATTATCAGCACGACCATTAAACCTAGCGATGGTTTTGCTTTCATTTCATAAACCTCTTATTTTCAAGAAAAGCTCTTATCTTGGGAAAGATGGCTAGTTTACGAAATCATCTTATGGTCAAATAACACAACTAGAACATAAAACATCAAGATCAGGACAATGGCCGCATTCAATGAACATACCGTATTCAATGTCGATGAACTGAAAAACTCGGTCATTGGCATCGCTACGCGCGTTGGCAATCATGATTCGGGTATGCATCAACATCAAAAAGGACAACTGCTTTATGCACCCAAAGGTTGCATGAGCATTTCGCTCAACGGTATAAGATGTGTCTTGCCCCCAACACGCGCCGCATGGATCCCAGCCAATACACCACACTACGCCCGCATGACGAATGTCATCGAATATCGCTCTCTCTACTTTGACCAATCACTGAATGCATCACTACCTTCAGAGTTAAAAATCATAGAGGTGAATTCACTGTTAAAAGCACTGGTCGAGAGAATGGCTTTCTGGGAGTGGGATAAACCAACAGCCGAACAAATGAACACCACAGCTTTGTTTCTCGAAGAACTGAACGTTGCCAAAGAAGAATTACTGCAACTCCCCCTACCCGCTGATCGGCGCTTACAACACTGGCTGATACAACTTAATGCTCCAGACTACATTGCCCCGCCCCTAAACCAATTAAGCTTGTCTATTGGAGCAAGTAGCAAAACCATTAGCCGTATATTTAGCAAAGAAACAGGGATGACCTATCAAGCGTGGCGGCAGCAATGGCGGCTGTTGAAATCAATTGAGTTATTATCTGAAGGATTACAGGTCAACGACGTCGCTTATCGATTAGCGTTTTCTAGCGATAGCGCATTTATCAGCTTTTTCAAACAACAAACAGGTACTACACCACTTCAATATCTATAAAACAGTCCACTAACTCTGCACCTACAATTTGCTCGCTATTATTTCGGAGATTTAGTCATTTGGCTTTGTAATAATATTATTTTGACCTTTGCGAGTGACCACAAATTATCAATTATCGCGAACGTAGTTTTATATTATAAATTGCGTATCATCTTCAAATTAGTGAGGTATTCCTACGTTCCAATGAATCTTAGCGTCATTACTGATTTGATAACGTTAGCAATTTTATAATAAGGACATTATGTGAAATCATCTTTCCCCATGAAACTCACACCACTATTAGTACCAATCAGGCTGGATTCATTAGGTGTTTTTTTTATCAATTTTCTAATTCCGATTATCGCTCACCAGAACTTCGAAGCCAACGGCTGGCAAATGGGAATATTATTTTCACTTCAAGCGGTTGGAACTGGCTGCAGCGCATTGATCTTTTCTCGTAAGGTCAATAGCTGGAGCACCAGAGCTAAGCTAATTCGTCTTGGATGCACCATCAAGATGCTTGCATACGTTCTCTTGTATTCAGCCATTCTTTCATCGAGTTATGTTTTAATGGTTGTCGCGACATTTACATTGGGATTTGGATCTGGCCTATTCTGGTTGGTATGGAGAACCTGTTTTGCCCAGCTTAGTGCTTACAAAAATAGAGCCGAAGCTTTAGGCGTTGCGTCTAAACAAGCTGGCATTGGAATTATGTGGGGCTCTTGCTTTGCATTTTCTTTGATAGCCGTAGCAGAATACTTCTCGTTGCCATCCATCATTACATACCTATCCCTTATTGTGTTTGCCGTCGCATCAGCTGTGGCCGGAATGATAAGTTTTAAAGCTATTTCCGTTCTTGCCAATCAAGAAGCCATGCCTCGCAACATACAGCCTGACAAAATCATTCTCTCTACTATTACTGTTTTCCTGTTTACGATGATTTTTGTTGGCCAACTATCCGGGTCACTGGTAGCACCTTTTCTTGAAGTCTATTTGCTAGAGCACCTAAAGATAACAAGCATAGTCGAACTCTCTATGGCCTACATTCCTGGAGGGATTATTTCGATGCTACTTGCTCCAAAACTTGGCTACTATGCTGACAAAATGAATGCCGCTATATATCTCACTGTTGCTGGTTTAACTGGAGCCTTTACGACATGGCTAATGTTGCAGTCGACATCGCTATGGCACATCAGCGTACTATTCATCATAGATGCAAGCATCATCATGTCATCAGGGCTTGTACTGGCTAAATTAATCAGTGAAGTCGCGGGTGAGAGCAAAGGTAGCGCTTTTGGACTCCAAGGTTTTATTAGTAACTTTGGGGCGATCTCCGGGCCTTTGGTTGGTGGTTTATTTTGGCAAATGCAAGGCAGTAAAGGGCCATTTATGTTTTCCATTTCAACTGAAGTTATTTTGGCACTGTGCTGTTTCACCATCCTATTTCCTGCGTTAAAAAGAAGTAGAAAGTTTTCTAGAATAGTCGAGTCTGACGTATAAACAGCATAGGCCTTCACCTATGCTGTTTCTGTTCTTTCAAAGAAAGCGTCAATTTAGCGTCTGTGGTTACTTCCCCGACCTCTTAGCAACATCGTTCCAAGCAATGCCAACAGCCCCCAAAGACCAAACGAACCACCGCTGCCACCATCTGATGGTGATGTTGATGACGGAGTCTGCGGTTTTGTTGCCGTCGTTGATTCAGGTTTAGATTCAGGTGCAGCTGCCACTTTCAGGCTGACAGGATAATGCCGTACACCTTTGCCCGGAGTGGTGATCGCCAATGAAAAGCCAAGTTCTTCCTCGTTGGCAGACGATGGAAGCTCAACATTCAAGACTCTTACATTAGGGTTGGCGATAGCCACTTTCGTACCTTTAACCTGTTCCCAGTTAAATTGGTAATCGATACCGTCTGCCAGCTCTACCACACTTTCAGCATCTAGTACCAAATTCGAGCCAGCAGCCTTCGGCTCAATCTTGGCTTCTCTTGGAGCTGGACCGAGATCGCTTACAGCCACACGAATAATCTTACGACTGACTCGGCTTCCTTGGCTGACTGTTAGTTCAAGCTCTATATCCGCCAATGAGCCCACTTCAGGTAACATAACCTTAATCTGTTCCCCCTGTAGCGGAAGATCAGACAACACTGGGCCACTCACTTGCTTCCACTTGAAGATGAGATCTTCAGATCCTGCCCCTCTTGATGTAGAGGCATCCAACACTAACTCGCTGAGCTCATTGAGCTTGTATGTACCAGCTACATCATTTTTCAATGTAATAACCGGATTTGGAATAACATACTTGGCAACATCGATTCGCCACTGTTTCTTGGTATGGGTCTCACCATCGAACGTATCAAGTTCAAACACCAAAACACTCTCAGATGCACTTGCAGGCACAGAAAATTGCAGGCTTGAACCATTCGCTTTCAACACAACACGCTCGCCAGAAACCTGCTGCCAGGTGAACTGAAGCGCCGCAGGCCAACGGTCAGGATCCTGCGCATCGGCTGTCAGGGTAATACTATCGCCGATATTCGCCTTTGCCGGACCTGCAATAGCAACAGTTGGTACTTGGTTGACATAAGCCCCCCAAGAGACACTATGTGTTTCAACGGCTGAAGCCTCACTATCATCTGCTGTCACCTGAACTTGTACCGAGCCCGCCCCCTGATTCTTGGGAATGTTCAACCGAATTTTCTCGTTACTGAGCTGTTCGAAAGGAACCTTCACCCCATTAACCTGCCAGCTGAGTTTAACCTTTTCAGGCGTCTCGTCAGTCCAGTTTGCACTAACCTCTACCGATTGACCGGCTTGGGTATTTATCGGACCGGTCAGGCTTAATACCGGCGCTTTATTTGCCGGTTTTAGGTTAATCACCCGACTCACAGTCGCTGTCGCCTCACCATCACTGACTTCAGCAGTAACAGTCAACGCACTTACCGTGACCGATGCAGGTACAGTCCATGATAATTGCTTACCCGCAGGCAAAGTCGGCGAAGCAATTCCAGAAATCTTCCAGCTCACAGTCAACTTATCCGCTGCTGTTTCCTTGTCGCTCACCAGAGCGGAAACCTCTAGCAGTTTGCCAGCCTGAACTTCAACCGGAGCATTCAAGGAAATAGTCGGTGCAACATTGACATGTTTAAGTGCGATAGACATCGACTTACTAACAGCAGTCTCAACTGGCTGACGACTGTCCCGGACTTTTAACGACAGCACTAATGTACGGTCTGTGTCTGATGTCGGAGCCTGCCATTGGATAGACTGGCCTTGCCCGATCCAATCGTCACCAATATACCAATCTGCCTGCACAAAACCTGCGCTGTCCGGATCCGATAACTTGTCCATAGCAAAGGCGACACTCTGCCCCTCTGATACTTCAGTCGGTGCACTTATCTCAAATGTTGCTGGGTGATTAACAGCATCGACATCTACCGCATGACGTACAGTGCGCTTCTCGCCATTCAGCGTATACACCGCTTCAATCTCATAGCGCTTAGATTGCGCAAGATCCGGTACCGCTAAACTGAACGTCTCACTATTAGATGCGCTATCCTCACCGATAACCTGCCATTGCACAGTAATAGGCGAACCATTCAGCATCGCCTTGAATGTCAGCGTCGACTTTTCAGACGCCGATGCCGGGCCATCAATAGTGAAGGCAGGAACACATTCAAGTGTGACCAACTCTGCACTGGTATAATCCGACTTGGCTGTCAATTGCCATTTACCGCTGGCCAGCACTGTATTGCTATCTGCGCTCAACCACAAACTTCCGCTGGTACGAGCCATTGAAGCCAAATCGATGGTCGTGTCACTATTGATCAGTTTCGGGATCAGATTGGATTGGCTGTCACCTTTCAGGCGCAGCACATGACGAACATTATCGCTCTTCCAGACCAGCGGCTTGCTAAGAGTTAGTGACCAGACATTATTCTCTTTTTCAAAAGACTGTATACCAGATTGCTGACCACCAACTAATGTGAAGGGATAAGCCTTATCTTGTACCAGCTTATTGTCTTGCCAATGACGAACCATAAGCGGTTGAGAGCTTACTTCACCACAGGTTAGTTGCGGTGATGGCAGTGTCAGGGCGCGCTTTTCGCTTGCGGCCAATTCAATATTTTGTTCGACCTGATTCGGCAAAGCCACCGTGACACGTTCTGCCTTATTGGCACTATCATGGTTAACCAGCGTAACCGATGTTTCCGCAGGCATTATAGTGGCGATAGCAACCCGTGATTCCGGCTCAACCTGACGTGGCAATAAATTGGAGTTAGTAAGGCGCAGACGATAAATAGCTTCAGCTTTCAAACTAGGATCAAACCGACGAGCATTTACTAACAGTGCCTGCGAAAGTTCTCGGTACGATGCATCGACAGAAAGACCGGCAAAGGTTTCCAGCACAATGTGATCAGCCAGTTTTCTGCCTTTTTCCTCACCGTGTAGTTTAATCAAATCTTCCATGGCAGCCAATAAAGGCTGGGCTAGCATAGGTTCAAAGAAGACCTTCCCTTCCGGCCCCGTTATACCACCATGGGAAGAGGAAATTTTCGCCTCCATACCGTCGAAATAATCATAGAGCTGAGTGCGAAGCTGTCGATCAGCACTCGTTTTGCCGCATGCCCCACTTCTAAAGTCACTAAGGCTGCCATTCCATTTAGGATCCTGGCGCAAGAACCCAGCGGCCCAGTAGTCGGCAAACCCTTCATTCATGGCCGTGTTAACCGGATTGGAACGCGACAAACCCAGTAATCGAACAAAAACAGAATGCCCCTGTTCATGAAGGGTGGCGCCGGGATCGTAAAGAGAAGCATTGCAGCTATTATCAACAATCTGAATAATATCGAATGCCGGTTTGTAAATACTGCTTCCACCACTCGCAGTCGTTGACAACACCAAGCTCGGTTTGCTTGGCAGCAAATGCCCATAACCTAACGTATTGGCAGCGTAGCCAATCCCTTTGTCCGCATAGGCGACATTGGTAAGAATACTCGTCAGTTTTCGCTTTTTCTCTGCAGCAGAATCCGCGTCACTATCGGAATTATTCCACAGTTCAGCGAAGGTACGATCTTCAAAGTCCCACGAGAAATCCAAACTATCGAGAAAAACAAGATTTGCCGTCTGCAGTCTGTCAGCGGTATTAATCGATAAACTCTGAGAGATAGGCGGCCACACCTCCCAGAAATTCGTCACATAGTTTTGACCAAGCATTCGTTGAGGATGCTGCCCATAACCTTGCCACTGCCAAGGGGATAATGGCGGGATACTTTGTTTGTCACTGCGCTTTGCATAAGGAAAGCGTGGTAAAGCAGACGGACTAGAGCGCTGGCTATTCCACCAGAGTTCTAACAATCCATCAGGATTTCGAGAAGGCAAATTAAGCTGATAACCAAGTATCAACATTTTATTTGAAGAAATACGGTATAGAGGAGAACCCGTTATTTCATCGGCAACATAGCTTGCAAGTAACTGGCTGTGATCCGCTTTGTTGAGCAACCGTAGCCTATTGGCTTGAGATTGGATAGAACGTGTTAATGGTTCATCGGGATTAGCCACAATCGTTTTAAGCGAAGTAATGGCTTCATCGATACTCTTTATTTTGCTGTTATTACCGGCATCTTCTTTAGGCTTGTAATCCACGACTCGATACTGATACCGAAATAGCTGACAGTTGTTATCGATTGATAAGATCAACTCCTGCTTTTCCACCGGAATGTTATTGTGATGCAAATTGAAAACTAAATGGTGGCTGCCCACCCCATCAACCTGAGCAATAAATTGGAAGTCTCCCGGTTGCCAAATGCTACCGACGCGGGCCAATACATCCGGCAACAAACTGCGCCCTTCTGTTTCGCCAATTGAAGAACCAATGTTGCAGCTTATATCCTTGGGAAATGCCATTGCGTCTGTTTCCTGCACTGGCATTGCATGCACCGACCCTGCAAGAAAAAGTAGAACTGGCATATTCAGTTTCAGCATTTAAATAAACCTTACACACATAGTTTTATATCGGCATCGTTTCGAACACCGTTCATTAGGCGGGAGTATAAGTAATAATTCGCTTGTTTTGAAGGGTGTTTTTTTAGATTATTGGGACTAGACGTAGGAATTTCGGGGGCTACGATATTATTGAAAACTAATTTCGCGAATATGCTTTGCTTACAAGTTCATCGCCATGAACCATAAGCTAAGCCTCTGAAATGAAAAAGCGAAGGTTGATTGCTATCACCTTCGCCTTCGGCAGCCTGATTTTTAAAGGTCGTAGATTCAAGACTCGTCTTGCTGCTCGGAATAACTCTTCAAATGCTGTTCTCTGTATTTATGGCCGATCACTGAATAAACGGTAATATTCTCTTCAGCCAGTTTTAATGCTTTAACACTTTCACCAGCGCAGATAGCATCCACCAGAGGCACATGACTCAAAGCACTTTCCTCAGGATCATAACTTGCGTGATCGATGTTAAAGTAAATAAGCATTTGGTTAGCGACATTACGGTAGATCTGATGCAGACGCATGTTGCCACTTAACTCGATAATTAACGTGTGCAACTCCAGTTCAAGCTTACTGATTTGTATGCAAGTCACACCCTCACTGCGGCCAACTTGCAGATAATAATCCATCAAATCTCGCAGCCGGATTTTACCCTCTTCGGTTATATGCTCAGCGGCTAACCAGGCAGAACGTGTTTCCAGAGCAACACGCAAATGGTACAGCTCCCACAGGTCATTTTCAGTAATATTAATTACCTGCCAGCCGACATAGGGCTTCTGGATCACCAAGCCTTCATGAGCCAAAGTATTAAGTGCCATCCGCACCGTACTGCGTGATAGCTCCAAATCTTTCGCCAGCGAACTCTCCACCAGCTTTTCACCCATTCCGTATTTTCCACTGAGGATCAATTCACGCAAATAGCCTGCGGCTTGTTCCTCTAAGCTCTGTTTTACGATTTTCATTATCTTTCCATACATCTACAGATAGCGGAATACCGCAGTTGCCTTAATTCTACCGGATTACTCAACAATTCGCATAATCAATAAAACGTGACGATTGTCCGACAATCATACAAAAAATGAATAAATAAAACAAAAAGTGATTTGCGTCGCATTTATTTCGGAATTACTCATTAATATTGCCAACTGTCGATTGTCCGACAATCAACAATCTATGAGGATTTATGGACGCACCTTTGAACAAGGCAATATTGCTTTCCCCAACAGACAACGTGGCGACCTTGCTCGCTGACATTGAAAAGGGGCAGCAAGTTGAAATCATTAATGATGCTAACCGGGCGCAAGGCACCGTCATCTGCAAACAAGCCATCACATTCGGCAATAAAGTCGCGATAAACGTGATTTCGGCGCAAGAAGCGATTCACAAGGCTGGCTATGCCATTGGCATCGCCATCAAAGCAATTCCAGTTGGTGAGCTGGTACACGTACAAAACGTACGCAGTACCCGGGTTGATATCCCTGAACCCATCATCAAGCAAATCATTGAACAAATGCAGATCGAGGAGTAGCGAATGCAGTTTTTCTCAGGCTTTCGTCGTCCCGACGGCCGCGCGGGGATCCGAAATCATGTTCTCATCCTGGCGATTGATGAGTGTGCGGAGGGCATAGCCCGAGCCATTAGCCAAAAAGTACCCGGTACTGTCGTTGTTACCAATTACAACACCTGCATGTACGGCGGAAATGAAGAACTTGTTGGCACTATGGTAGGCGCAGCTCTGAATCCCAATGTTGCCGGCGCTTTGCTGTTGAACATGGGATGCGGAAGTATCGATCCGGCTATTTTGGCCGAGCCTATCCGCAGCGCGGGTAAACCGGTACAGACACTGTCGATTATCAAGTCACGCGGAACGCGCAGCACCATCAAAATGGGCACTGAGCTGGCAAAAGAACTAACGACATATGCAAACCAAATTCAGCCAGAGCCAATCCCGCTTAACGAACTGGTAGTGGGCATAAAATGTGGCGGATCCGATACCAGCTCCGGTATCGCCTCAAACCCTTCGGTAGGACGTGTTGCTGATTTGCTGGTAGATACCGGTGCCACCTGTATTGCCGGTGAACTTATCGAGCTTGTGGGCTGCGAAGATATCCTGCGCAAACGCGCTGTCACCCCAAAAATTGCAGACAAGATTGATCGCCTCATCAACGAAGAGGAAAAACGCTGGCACATCGAAGGCACCAATGTCGAGACCATGAGTATCGGCAACA
>Ga0209272_10001055_pt1 | contig 18556 bp, 20 predicted proteins | sample tdDd002_FD_187125 | JGI IMG/M metagenome (GOLD analysis project Ga0209272, IMG submission 187125) | Marine sediment microbial communities from the Atlantic coast under amendment with organic carbon and nitrate - tdDd00.2 (SPAdes)... | ecosystem: Environmental > Aquatic > Marine > Coastal >... | reverse complement strand
CATCAACTGGAATTTTTCCAGTATTACTTCCAGTAGCCTCTTCATCTACTGGAATTTTTCCAGTATTATTTTCAGTAGCCTCTTCATCAACTGGAATTTTTCCAGTATTACTTCCAGTAGCCTCTTCATCTACTGGAATTTTTCCAGTATTATTTTCAGTAACCTCTTCATCGACTGGAATTTTTCCAGTATTATTTTCAGTGGCCTCTTCTTCAACTGGAATTTTTCCAGTATTATTTTCAGTAACCTCTTCATCAACTGGAATTTTTCCAGTATTATTTAGCTCTAATTTCTCAATTATTATGTTGATACTGACCAATTTATATTCACCAGGATTCTTTTTTTTCTTCTGAGATTTATAGATTATCAAGCCATGTTCACACAAAATATTTCTATGTTTAATCAATGTTTTTTCACTCATACAAAGCTCATCCATTAACCTTGCATTTGATATTTTAAACCATTCTATCCAACCACATATATTGTTTATATGCATCAAATAAGACCATAATCCTTGGGTCGATGATTGTAATTTGACAGCACCAGTAAATACCCTAAAATTGTTTATTTCTCTTATGTAGTTCATCTGCACCCCATTAAAGTGGCAGGAGCAAAAGCTCCCACCTATATGAAAGGATTGACTAATAAAAAGACCGTACCAATGATACATATGCTGATAATGATCTTTACTGTATAGCACCTTTGTCTCTTCTGTATATATTGAATCTTAATTCGATTAGGATTCTCCATATGACCTCCTTGATATCATGTATATTCTTTGATATAATGACTTTAGTAATTGACCTGTGAGCCTTCCAAGCAAGGGTCTTTTTACTTTTTTGTCATATCGTTTGAAAATGCTAAAATCTCATACGCCTGGTCAATTTCTTTTAATGTTAACTTGGCATCTTCGATTGATTCCTTGTTATCTTCGATATCTTCTTTCAATAATCTTACCTGCAGATGATCTTCACATTCTTTTACGATTTCTGTCTTAATTCCATTTTCTACTGTTAAATTTACTATCAATGCTTTTGTATCTGATTCTACTAATCCTAATTGTTCAATTACTCTTTGCATGTAACCCCCTAATTCAAATCTTCTAATGTTAACCCTCTTTCTTCTGCATAGATCATAAATCTATCTAACTCTTTTTTTCTAACTTTCATACAACCTAGTTTTACAGCTCTTAATTGTCCAGACTTTATAAGCTTACTTACTGCTGCAACATTAATTCCTAAAACTGTTGATACATCACTTAACTTGATTAAGTAATCATCGATTGGTTCAATGTTAGTCACTTTAGAGACTAAGTGGTTTACTCTTTCTAACTTAGTAATCACTTCATCTAAATTCTCTACATCAATATTGAGTCCAATTGGTGGAATACTAATCATTGGTGCCTTATCTCCTGACATCATACCTCCTAATCAATTAAATTCTTTTGTTTGAATTTGTTTATCATTCGTTTTTCTAACCTTGCGATATCAAGACCGAACGTTTCAGCCATACGAATGAAGTGTAATCTCAAACATGGAATAAGATCTGCAATCTGTTCCTCAAGTCTTAGAACATCTTCAATCTCAAAATCAGTGAAATCCTCTTTTGATTTCTTATTTCTTATAACCTTTTTTAATGACCTGCCTGCCAAGATTAGTTCCTCAGCTTCTTCAATAACAACATCTAATACATTGACTGCATCATCATTAACATTCGTTGGAACCGGAATATTAATAACTTCTGATTTTCTCTTATCACTAAATGCAAGTGATAATCTTGGTGAGTTGAGAACCCTAATAATATTGAGTGCAATATCATTTGGTATCTCTTCTCCTCTTTCATAAGCAGATATTCGACTTTGGTCAATACCAACTTCTAATGCTAATGATTTCTGTGTCATGTCACAGTTTTTTCGTGTTTCTTTTAAAATATGTGCAAAACTCATGTTAGCCTCCTGAAATATTAAAATCCTCCTATAATTTTTAAAGTATGAAAATGAAATATAAACTATACTTACAACAATACGAATCATTGCTACGTTTTGTTGTATTCGTTTTCAAAAAAAATCTCATTTATGGATTTCCCATATAAATCAGATATCTTTTTTGCCAATTTTAGAGAAGGTGTTCTTGTACCATTTTCAATAAAACCATAATGACTTGTTGTAATGCTGAGTTTTTTCGCAACATCTTGTTGGGTTTTATCACCTCTCATTTTTTTTAAATTCACAAATAATCACCTCCTACTTATTGTTGTTATCATAATGATATACAACTAAAAGTAGTTTGTCAATGTTTTTTGCTACGTATTATTGTATTTCGTTTTAATTACAACTAATTGTTGTATAATATTATCGGAGGTAAATATGAGTACTAACTTAGGAAATAGATTAAAATCACTTAGAGAAGAATTTGGTTTTTTACAAAGAGATATGGCTGTAAAGCTTGATATGTCAACTAGTGGATATGGATTTTATGAAACTGGTAGAAGAACTCCTGATGCCATAATGATTAAAAAACTTTGTAACATTTTTGATGTAGATGCAGATTATTTATTAGGTAGAACAGATGTAAGAAAAGCTAGAGAAGAAGAAATATATAATAATGCTTTCCATTCTATTTCCACAGATGGATTGAGCAAAGAAGATATCGATATGATTCAAACTATGGTTAAAAGACTCCGAGATAATCATAATAATAATAATTAATGCTATGTTAATCCGTAGCATCTTTTTTAGAACAATCAAGGTAATAAATGTAAGCGCTTCCTTATTACGCATTTGGTTGCTTACTTCAATTCTAAAAGCAAAGGAGATATGAATGAAAGAACAACAAAGTAGAGAAAAGTATAACCGGCCAATCTACCTACACACAGGTGTCATAGCCCTAATAGCTTGCTTCAGTATGCTTGGTATACCTCTGATTGTAGCAGCAGTTCTAATGGTCTTACAAATGAGATATGACAATAAATATATAAACTCACTAAAAGATAAAGTTACTGATGAAGTCAAAATTGAACATAAGGACTTGTATGATGCAAAAGAAATAACTTATATTCAAAAGAAGGAATTGGAAGATGCTATCGTTCTTCTAGATGAAAAAGTCCGAAAACTGAATACACAAGAATCTAACTTGAAAATAAAGATTAAAAAGTTAAAGCCAGCTCACAAAGCAATTAATCAGTCTATAGAATTCTATAGGACTAACGGCGAGTATTCAGAATTAGATGGTGAACTATTAGAATTATTATACCCATCTGTCGAGATCCCATTACATACCGAAGATGTCAAAGTACTTAAACAACAATCAAATAACGTTAAGAAGCATATTGATAAACTCATTGAGCAATATGAATCTAGATACAAAACTAAAGCTAACAAATCAATTTATTCTCTAATGGTAATAGCTTTAAAAGCTGAGCTACAAAATATTCTTGTTAACTTGAAATATGATAAAATTGAAAATACTAGAAGCTATATTCATGAGGTCTCTTCAAAATACATTGATATCGCTGGTAAAGGAAATCAACAGATTCACGGTACTCTTGTCAAATTCATTGGAGAAATTGAAAGTCTATTCTTAGATTTAGCTAACATTGAATATGAATACTATGTTAAACGCGAACGAGAAAAAGAAGAACAAAGACTAATCCGTGAACAAATGGCTCAAGAAGCTGCAGAGAGAAAATTACTTCAAGAGCAAAAGAAAAAGATTGAAAAAGAAGAGCAAAAGTATCATCAGGAAATTAGTAATGTACAAGAGATGCTTTCAAATGAAACTGATGATAAAAAGCTAAGTGAATTAGAAAAGCGTATTAACGAGCTTACAAATATGTTACATCAAGTTGAGGAGAAAAAAGAAGAAATAACTAATTTACAAAATGGTAAAGCAGGAAATGTTTATATCATAAGTAACGTCGGCTCCTTTGGTGAAGGTACATATAAAGTAGGTATGACAAGAAGACTAGAGCCTGATGATCGTATCAAAGAACTTAGTTCTGCTAGTGTACCATTCTCATTTGATGTACATAGCATGATTTTCTCAGATAACGCGCCCGCTCTTGAGAAGAAGATGCATGATGCGTTACATAAAAATCGAGTTAATAAAGTGAATCTTAGAAAAGAGTTCTTTAGAGTTGATATTAATCACATGGAGAAATTAGTTAACGAACTAGATCCAACAGCTGAGTTTAAAAAAGCTCTCATAGCTCAAGAGTATCAGCAAACAATAGAGATTGAAGCTAGCGAGCAATCGACCTAAAAATTTGAAAATACATATTGAAAGCATCCAGCATATGATTTGTGTTGGATGCTTTTTATATCTATATTTCTAATTGATTCAACTATAGTAATAATTTAATAACTAACCTCATTGTTTAATATTGGAAATTTCACTAGACATCTCTAAGTAGATATGCTAAACTCAATACGAACACACGTTCGCTAGGAGGATTATGAAAAATATATCACATTTACAACAACTTATGCACGATAATAATATTTTATATGGACTCGATGACTTACCAATGAATACTTATGGATACTTTCAAAGCTCAGAATCAGGTGATTACATTATTATCAAAGATTGTATAGATATTCAAAATGATGACACTCTACTAAAGTGTGTCTTGGCTGAGGAAATCGGTCATTATTTTACGACTATTGGAATTAATGAACCAGTGAATACAAATACTTATCATAGAAATATGATGATTGAGAAGGAAGAAACTAAAGCTCTTAAATGGGCAACTGATTACTTGATTGATACAGAACTATTGATTGCTTATCTTGCTGATCATACACTTGCTAAGGTGCCAGATATTGCGCATTACTTCCAGGTAACTGAGAATTTGGTAATAAATAAACTTGAATTTATGAAACGTAAAGATGAGTATTGGAAGCTTAGAGATCAGATTTATTTATGCTTAGTAAGGCTTCCTACAATCTTTATCGCCGATCTCTGGGATGATAGCTTTATTGACTTCTTAGAAAGTGATTAACTATTCTCTTACTATGATATTCAAACGACACATTTTCTGGGCGTAAATTATGAGAAGTAAGACTATACAATTAAGATAGGAGGTTATATTATGTCTGGATATGTAAGAAAACGAGGGAAAAAATGGTATTACTGTTTTGATATTGGTATGCCAGATGGCACCAGGAAAAGAATTGAAAGAGTTGGCGGCGTTACAAAGCGTGAAGCTCAAGACTCTTTACGCAAAGCAATTACAGAATATGAAACTGGATTTGTACAACCTAAAAAACTAACTTTTGATGAATACATTACCGATTGGATTGAGAATTTTGTTAAGGAAAATAGAAAACCTGCAACATATTATCGTTATAAGGGATTGATTAACAAGTATCTTATTCCTTACTTGGGTAGTATGAAATTAAATGAATTAAGACCTGCACATATTGAAAAGATGCTTTCTGAGAGCAAAAAAAGTGGTATAGGATCAACAACAGTTGAATACATCTACAAGGTTCTAAATGTAGCTTTAAATCGAGCTAAAATTCAAAGAGTGATATTATGGAATCCTTGCGAATCCGTTGAAAGGCCTAGGAAAGATAAATTTGTAGCTAATGTATTAACAGTTGAGGAGTTCTACTCAATACTAAGTTTGTTAGATATCTCTTCATACAAAGATTACGTTTTTTCTGTGGCGCTTCAATTAATCTTAGAACTAGGATTAAGACGTGGTGAAATGAGCGGTCTTGTATGGAAAAATATTGACTTTCAATCTAATACTATAAGTATTGAAAATAATCTAAACTATACAGATGGTGTAACTTACGTCTCTACTCCAAAGACTTTAGAGAGTGAAAGGATTCTATATATTTCAGACGATCTTAAGAGGATTTTAAAAGAGTATAAGCTACTTCAAACTAAGAACAAGTTGCTTTATGGTCCATTAGTTATAAAAAATTGTTATGATTCAATAGAGTATGATTTTATATTTACTTGGGAAAATGGAGAAGTAATTCATCCCACATATTATACTAGAAAATTTAGAAGATTGATGAAAGCTTCATCTATAGAAAAGAATATTCGTTTTCATGACCTTCGTCATACTAATGCAACTTTACTATTATCTCAAGGTGTAGATTTTAAAACAATTCAAACACGACTTGGACATTCTAATATAAATACAACACTTAATGTCTATTCACATGTTAATCTAGAAATGCAAAAAAAAGCTGTTAACAAACTTACTTCTGTAATCAGCGGCGACAAAATGGCGACAAAATAGAAAAATCACTTGCTTCAGGCAAGTGATTTCAAGGTTATTACAAAATCTACAACAGAACATTACGTTCTGTTTTCTATCATGTCAAGAAAGTATTGATGCATTCGTTTGTCATTTGTTACTTCAGGATGAAATGATGTTACCAACATGTTCTTCTCTTTGGCTGCAACAATTCTCCCATCCAATTCACACAGTACTTCCACTGAATCACCTAATGATTCAATATAAGGCGCCCTAATGAATGCAAGTGGAAGAGGTTTGTCATCTAAAACACTGAGTCTTTTATGTTTAATAAAACTCCCCAGTTGATTACCATAAGCATTGCGTTTGACATCAATATCCATAACTTGTAAGTGATTGTGATTTTGAGAGAGTAAAATCATACCTGCACAAGTCCCCCAAACGGGTAACCCAGTTTGAATCAATCGAATCAACGGTTCTTCTAATTCATATCTTTTTAGCAATTTGCCCATGACTGTACTTTCACCACCTGGTAAGATAAGTCCATCAACTTCATTTAGCTCTTCAAGAGTTCTGACTTTTAAAGTCTTGACCCCTAATTCATTTAAAAAATCCAAATGTTCTTTAAATGCACCTTGGAGTGCTAAAACACCAACTGTCATTACCAGCCTCTTTCAGACATTCTTTCAGCAGCATCAATGCTACTTACTGATATGCCTACCATCGCTTCACCAAGATCTTCAGAAATTTCAGCTAGTTTTTTTGGATCATCAAAGAAAGTTACAGCTTGAACAATGGCTTCTGCTCTTTTAACAGGGTCACCAGACTTAAATATGCCCGATCCAACAAATACACCATCACAACCAAGTTGCATCATCATTGCTGCATCAGCAGGTGTTGCTATACCACCAGCTGCAAAGTTAACAACCGGCAATTTTCCATTCTTATAAATCTCTTCCAACAAATGATATGGCGCACTTAATTTCTTTGCTTCGTTCATCAATTCTTCTGGTCTTAAACTTTGGATTCTTCTTATTTCTGATGAAACAGATCTCATGTGTTTTACAGCCTCAATTACATCTCCTGTACCAGGTTCACCTTTGGTTCTAATCATTGAAGCCCCTTCATTGATTCTTCTGAGTGCTTCAGATAGATTTTTTGCACCACATACAAACGGCACTTTATAATCATTCTTTGCAATATGTAATTGATCATCTGCGGGTGATAAAACTTCACTTTCATCAATATAATCTACTTCTAAAGCTTCTAATATCTGTGCTTCTACAAAATGTCCAATTCTAACTTTCGCCATTACTGGAATTGAAACAGCTTCTTGAATTTCTTTGATTAATCTAGGATCTGACATACGGGCAACACCACCAGTAACTCTGATATCCGCTGGTACTCTTTCTAAAGCCATAACCGCACATGCACCTGCTGCTTCAGCAATTATTGCTTGTTCTGCATTAACAACATCCATGATAACGCCACCTTTAAGCATTTGTGCTAAGTTTTTGTTTAATTCATATCTCTCGTTCATAACGCCTCCTTTTGTATGGGTACAATGTGTATTCGTAATACGATTTGATGTATTTTTACATATTATCATTTATTTATCAAGCGATTGCGATTATTTTATTACATTTCCAAGTTTTGTACCCATACAAAAGGACACTACAATGTAGTGTCCTTCATTTTAAACTCTAATTTAAATATCGCACCATAATTCATATGGTTGATGGCTTTAATTGTACCACCATGTTTTTCAACGATTTCTTTTGTTAATGAGAGCCCAATCCCTGAACCGCCATTTTTACCTTTATAAAACCGATCAAAAATAGTGTCCTCTTGACCGTATTCAAATCCTTTACCATCATCAATCACATCAATTATCAAATGAGATTCATGGACATTCACATTGATAACCATCTTTGACTTTGCATAACGTGAACCATTACCTATTAGATTGATAAAAACTCTTTTCATTTTATCGTAATCACAAGTTAATTCTATGTCCTCCTCACAATTCAAAACCATTTCCAAATGATTTGCTTGAAGAAGTGGTATTGTTACACTGATAGCATTTTCAATAATCGGTTTAATAGAATGTTTCTTTAAAACAAATTCATCTTCCAAATTATCAATTTTACTGAGATATATCACATCATCTACAATATGTTTTAATCTTTGAGTTTCAGAAATAATGATATCCAAACTGTTATCCATCTCATCTTCGCTGATAATACCATCTTTAATGGCTTCTACATAGCCTTGAATCGACATTAATGGTGTCTTCAACTCATGGGATGAGTTTTGGAAAAATTGCTTCTGGCGCGTATCTAGACGACTTGCTTGATCTGTTAACGCTTTAAACATAATCGCAAGTTCTTCAATTTCATCATTTGATTTATAAACTTCAACAGAAGATTTTTCTGACATATAACCTTCCATGCTTTTCTTTAAAACTTTTATTGGTTTGTATATTTTCTGACTGATTATAATACTCATCATAATGGCTATGATAATGCCAATACCAAAACTGACTAAGAATGAAAACAATCCAATATTTCTATACCGTTTAACATCATTAAACTGTTTTAAGATAATCAAAGACTTAAAAGGAATGTCCTCATTTGTAAAAGTATGTTGATAAAAAACATATTGCTCATCATCAATCAAAGCTTTTTCTCTTAAGGTTTCAAGTTGTTCTCGATCAAATCCTTGCTTTGGATAAACAATATTCCCATCATTTCCAATCACAATCGTATTAGAAGATAAAATATTATTGGAAAGTTCCAAATCAGCAATCATTTTTACACCACGAATTCGCGAATTCTGATTGTCGGAACGTTCAAGAAATTCAACAAATCTAGTTTCAGCGGTTTCAGCAGCAAGTCTTAGATCAGATCTTGTTTCATTTATAATCACACGTTTGGACAAACCACTGTAAATTACAGTGGTAATTAAAAAGGACATCACTAAGACCAATATGAAGCTAAATAGTATTCTCTTATTGATTGCTTTTTTACGCTTCAATTTTATACCCATATCCCCATACCGTTTCGATTGTTAGTTCCGATGATTCCTGACTGATTTTTTTTCTTAATCGTTTGACTAAATCATCAACAACTCTCAGTTCACCTTCGAAATCATATCCCCAAACATCCTCTATCAACTGTTCTCTTTTGACAGGCATATTTGCATGTTCACAAAGATAAGCCATCACTTCAAACTCTTTTTGTGTTATTTTAAGTACTACGTCTTTGATTTTTATCTGTCTTGATGTTTTATCTAGCTCTAAGTCCTTGATTGTAATCACATCCGATTTAACATGTTTATCAAGTCTCTTAAAGATATTTTTAACTCTAACTACCAATTCCCTTGGACTAAAAGGCTTATTCATATAATCATCGCCACCTAATTCAAGTCCCAAAATGCGATCGAACTCTTCATCTTTAGCTGATACAAAGATAATTGGAACCTCAGAGAATTTACGAATCTCTTTACAAACATCTAGTCCATTACTATTTGGCATCATAATATCTAAAACAATTAAATCTGGATTTAATCGCCTGACTTCTTCTTTAAGATATTTGGCATCACCATAGGTAGTCACTTTATAATTAGAAGCCACCAAGTATTTTTCTATAATGTCTCTGATATTTTTTTCGTCATCTACAACAAGTATATGTTTCATCACTAATCCTTACTAACTATGTCTGGTATAAAGCCTTTAAATTGAGCATGATACAATTCACTATATACCCCATCGGCCTTAATCAATTCATCATGATTACCTCTTTCAACAATACCTTCATCTGACAAGACAATAATTTCATCAGCATTTTTTATCGTTGATAAACGATGTGCAATAATCACTGTTGTTCTATCTTTTGCCAAACGTTCAATTGAAGCCTGAATGGCTAATTCAGTTGCATTGTCAAGAGATGATGTGGCTTCATCTAATATCAAAATTGGTGGATTCTTTAAAAATACTCTAGCAATTGCCAGTCTTTGTTTTTGACCACCCGACAATTTCACACCACGTTCTCCAATTAAAGCATCATAACCTTCAGGTAATGACATAATGAAGTCATGAATATTAGCTGCTTCTGCTGCAGATATTATATCTTGATCATTAGCTTCAGGATTACCGTATAGTATATTATCTCTTATAGTACCATAAAATAAGAACACATCTTGTTGTACAATTCCAATATTTTTTCTAAGAGAACTTAATGTCACGTCTTTAATATCTTTTCCATCTATAAAAATATCACCATCAGTAACATCATAAAATCTTGGTATAATTTGAGAAATTGTTGTTTTTCCAACCCCGGAAGGTCCTACTAAAGCCAACGTCTTCTTTTTATCAATTTTTAAATCAAATGCTCTTAAAACGTCCTTATGATCTTTTTCATACGCAAAAGTAACATTTTTCAGTTCAATGTCGCCTTCAATATCAGTCAGTACTTCAGCTGATTCAGAGTCCTTAATTTCGGGTTCCGTCTCTAAAATGCTGTAAACTCTTTCAAAACCAGTCATACCTCTTTGAAGTTGTTGTGTAAAATCAATTAGTTTTCTAATCGGTCTAATGAATATTGATGTATAAAGAAGAAAAGTTACAAGCTCACCGACTGTCATTTTTTCATAAGCAACAAATAGACCACCAACAACAATAATAATAACCCCTAAAAGATCTGCTAAAAAATGTGTCCCTGTTGAATAGATACCCATTTGTTTAAAAGCTTTTTTCACAGAATCTCTATACTGAACATTGGTCACATCAAACTTATCCGATTCATATTCTTCATTCGAAAACGATTGAGTCAGTCTAATCCCTGAGATACTATTTTCAATTTGAGAGTTGATTTCTGCCTGTTTTCTTCTTGTATCCCTGAACGCTTCTGTTACTTTTTTTCTACGAAGCATTGCAAAGCCTATCAAAATGAATACGAAGAATAATAATATCCCTGCTAATGCGGCATTTTTGGTGAATAACAAAATAAAACTACCGAATAACATGAGTGTTGACAAGAAAATATCTTCAGGTCCATGATGAGCAAGTTCAGCAACCTCTGCTAAATCAGATGTCATATGGTTCATGATTTTTCCTGTTTTATTGTCATCAAAAAACTTAAACGACAATGATTGCAAGTGAGAAAACAATTCTTTTCTCATATCATATTGAATTCTCGACCCCATCACATGGCCCCAGTAATTGATATAATAGTTACAACAAACTCTCACTAGATACATGATTAAAATAATACCCGTAATAATCAACATCATACTGATGTTCTTATCTGGAATTAAATCATCAATAAAATACCCAGAAAAAGCTGGGAATATTAGATCCACAGTTGCAACTATAAATGCACATATTAAATCTATAACAAAAATTCTCATATGTGGTTTATAGTAAGATGTAAATTTTTTAAACATAGAAACGCCCCTTTATTAATATTTAGATACTCTAATTGAAATTATAGCATACTTGCAAAAAAATAAAATGGATTATTCGAGTATTAGTCAAACAATCCATTTTCAGCAGTCATCGGCACGTTTCAAATTTTTATATTCAATTTTCTGTACATTTATCTCTTCTATGGTCATCCCTCCTGACAAAACTGTCCATATGGTACGGCCTAAAAGTTTCCAATTTTTGTGCTTTTTTATTGCATCTTATTTCTTTAATTCGTTTACTGCTCTACTACAAGATGGGTGTAAAACCCATTAATACGTCCCGTGTTTCTGCAATCTATATTAAACCCTTAAGGATAATACCGCTATCTTTAAAGAAGTAATATCTTAATCATTATCTATATACCCACGCTTTTTATTCCTAAACAATTTGTGAATATTTTTCTATTTTTTCGAAAATTCTATATTACTGTACTCCATCGAAGTTTCAATTAAACGTAATCTCTTGCCACTTGTAACCATTTCTAAGTCTTGTACAGCCAGTCCTCTTCGTAACATAACTTTGACCTTATACATATCATCCTTATAGACTTTAAAGTCATCAATTAGATGTTTGTTTATAAATTCATTTCTTATCATCAGCCTGATTTCTTGAATTGTAAATACATCTACTTGACGATTATTGACAATATAAGGTTGAATACGTCGCTCAATTTCTAGATCCAAACTCCTCAGATGATCGAACAAAAACTGGATTTTATTGTTTTCCAAGACAACATAGATTATAATTGTCATAATAATTATTAAGATTAATGACATATCATCACCTCCGAACCATATTATGTTATTATATATATACCAATTTAAATGAATTTTAAACGGAAAGGAGTCATTATGGCAATAGGTGCTTTTTTTGATATAGACGGTACACTTTACAGAGACTCATTAATGATAGAGCATTTCAAGAAACTTTTAAAATATGAAGTTATTGATCCTGTTATGTGGTACGGCCATGTAGAGAAAACATATAACATGTGGAAAAAAAGACGTGGTAACTATGAAGACTACATGGAAGAACTAGCTGATATCTACATAGATGCTATAAAAAATTTAAACAAACAAGAGACTGCATTCATTACTAAACAGGTCATTGATCTAAAATGGGATTCAGTTTATCAATTTACAAGAAGCCGTATTAAATTCCATCAAGAACAGGGACATCACGTCTTTTTCATTTCAGGAAGTCCAGATTATCTTGTGGAAGCTATGGCAAAAAAATATGATGCAACAGAATGTATGGGAACACAATATCTAACAGATGACAATGGAAATTTCACAGGTGAAATCATACGCATGTGGGATGCTGAAAGTAAAAAACAGGCTATCGAGGATTTAACAAAAAAATATGATCTGGATTTAAGTCAAAGTTATGCTTATGGCGACACCAATGGTGATTACACAATGCTTTGTAGCGTCGGGCAAGGTTATGCTATCAATCCTACTTATGAGCTTTTACATCGACTCAAGAAAACAGATCATGTAAGGGTTATTGTAGAAAGAAAAGATGTTATCTACGAATTGGATCCATCAGTTAAAACTGTAGATATAGAGAAAGTACTCTAGAGAGATTCTAGAGTACTTTTTATTGAGATTTGCTCAGGTTTATTATGATTGTAAATTGTAAAATACTCAAAGCCAATATCTTGAAGCATTTCTAGTACATCTTCAAAATGTGAGTAGATATCTTGTTTCATATGGGCATCAGAACCAAGTGTAATATATTGTCCACCCAATTCATGATACCTTTTTATAATGTTCATATGTGGCAAAGTTTCATTCAAATCAGATCTTAAACCAGACATATTCACTTCAATGCCCTTTTTATCTTCAATGATGATTTTCAAAATCATATCTAGTTTTTCTTTATAATACGCATAAGGGATGCTTTTAACCCCCTCATTGTATCTCTTCAAAATATCCAAATGTCCAACAACGGAATACTCCTTAAAATTGGTAAGCGTTGTAATGATGTCTTCTAAATAGATATCCCATGCTTCTTCAGGTGTTTTGCCTTCAAAAAAATCACCCGTATACAAATCTTTTTTCTCAGCAACATGGAAAGAACATAATATAAATTCCGGCTTGAAATATTTTATAAACTGTAAACTCTGTTCAATAACATGAGGTTGCAATCCTACTTCAATACCTCTTTGCAAGTGAATTTCATCCTTATATTTTTCTTTTAGGTGTTCAAAGCTTTTAATGAAACCTTCTGCATCAAACTCAAACTGAATATCTGTATCGGGATAATCATAATCTAAATGATCTGTAAAACAAAGGTGTTTACCTCCCCTTTTAATGGCTTCCAAAATGATATTTTCCATTTCTTCTTCACAATCGCCAGAAAAATGTGAATGTAAATGATAATCGTACATAGATCTCCTTTAACTTGAGGCAGCTTCAAGCTCATCTGTTTTATTAATTCTAGTTAAAATACTTACTGAAGTATCGTCACCACTACCATGATTTGATGTTTCTTCAATCCATTCCTTGAGATTTTCATCAATGACACTAAATCCATCTTCTGAAATCATTTCGATTAGATCAGAACCCACTTTGAAAAAACCTGTTTCTGATGAAAATGAATTTGAATAACCATCAGTAGATAATAAAATCATTTGTAAAACATGATTAAGGTCTCTAAAGACTTTGATTTTAAATTCCTTTTCAGGTCGATTTAAACATAGACTCGACGTATCATTTGCAATATGACGGGTATCTCTTTTAATTGGTTTTGTAACCTTATTTGATTTTGAAACAAATAAGATATCCCCATCACCAAGTTGATAACAAACAATGAAATCTTTTATCAATATAACAATTAACAATGTTGAACCGTAAGATACATATGGATTCTTCTTGATACTCTTAATTTCCTTAGAAGATAAACCCTCCAAAATATCAAATTCCATTGGTTCTTTTTCTAAATGTTCATCAATTTTTTTTCGCCAAAGTGAAATTACTTTCTTCGTGTAATGTTTACCTATCGACTTTGTATTAATGACATTATCTTTAATAAAATCATCTTTAATATTTTTTGCTACTTCTATAGCTGCTTCTACTGCGTAAAGAGCCCCTAAATGACTTCTTGTGCATTTTTTCGAGCCATGTCCATCAGCAACAGCAGAAATTAAAAAATCTTCTTCTATCACTTCACTCATTACCGCATCTTGATTAGGCATTTCTATTTTTAGATGAGTTTTTCCAGTAATTGTTTCAAAAGAATTCATCCATTGATTATTTTCTATAAACATTACCACACATCCTCTATCGATATTGTCTCTATGTCTTCAAAATCATCATCAATAATAGGTATCGAAACATTAATACCCATTGTTTGTATTTCACTAGCTTGACTCGCTGGAGATGATGCTGCCTGTAACACGACAGTACTAACCCATTTTATATATTCAACTAGTGTTTCGGCATTATCCGCTGATAACACCTCAATACCTTGCTCTCCGCAAAATTCCTTTAAGATTCTCTTATTGGCACTTCTTCCAATAGCAATTGCAATTTTCACAGCTTTTACAGCCCATGGTTCTTCCATTAACTCTTTTAATGCTGCTTTATAATCATCTGTTGGCTGACCATCTGAAATCAGTACAATCACAGGTGGTAAAGCTCTATCACTCATCTCAGATACTCTTAAAGAATCTTTTAAGAGTTTAAATGCAGCTCCTAGATCTGTTACTCCTTTTACTTCTAAATCTTCCCACTCAAAACTTTCAACTGGCACTCTATCTTCAATATGCCATGAAGCACCACTTGAGAATTTAATTGCTCGAATATAAACTTGAGCATTTGGGTTTTCATAAGCCACTTCCTGCATATGCGGAATCGATTTTCTAATAGCTTCATTCAAAGCATCAATCTTACCACTATTTCTCATTGAGATTGAACAATCCGCTAACCAAATAAATTCAAGTGGTCTTGTTGCCAGTTCTCCACCCGGTCTCATTTTCATATATTACCCCTTTCGAATCATGCCTTCAACTTCACCAAATTGTATCATCGTACCATCTTCTATGGTAAAACTTTTGCCAAAGTCTATCGTATACTGTTTGCCTTCTTTTGTTTTTACTCTCCAAGGTATTTTGGATAAGTTTTTTAATCCAGAACGCCCTTCTAATATTGGATGTGGTACCACTTCAGCTAGTATTTTTTTGAATCGATACTTTTCTTGAGCCATCAAGTGATGTCCATATAATTTTGTATTTAGATTGAGTATCACAATTTCATTATTAATCTTTAACCTTGATGCCGGATGTAACATTTTTTGACATTGCCAACATTTATTTTGAACATTGGTTTTTAGTTTATGAATATCATAGAAATTTTCCATTCCACAATCACAAATTGTAATTGAGTTTTTCAATTCAATCAAAACATCACGCCATATTTTCTCTGAAATCCGCTGTTCAGGGTATTTTGCACCTTTAGTGAAAGTCTGAGTAAATAATTGTCTGATACGTTCAGTATAAATTGGCCAAAATGCTATAGCATTGTCATGATAACCTGGTACAGGCCTATTGCTGTGATTCATAGGATCAAATATAAAGACTGGTCTCTCACCATATAATTTAGTCATCGCAGGTAAATCGAAACATTTAATTTGCTTTTCCTGTTTACCTTCTAACGGATGATGCATCATTAGCATATAAAATATCAATATACTTAATGAAAATAAATCTGAAGCCATATTAGGCTTAGAATGCCCCATTACCACCTCTGGTGCCATAAACCTCGGTGTACCAAGTACACCTGCATTAGTGATTTTTGTATGTGTAACATTGTCATTGTCACAGATTAGAACATCACCTGTCCTGGCATGGAAAAAGAAATTACCAAATGATATATCTCTATAACATAAATCCTTTTCATGTAATTTATGAAAACTATCTGCAAGTTGAATACATGCAGTGATAACAGAGTCAAAACTGGGCTCTACTCTTCTTTTCATTAAATCTACTATATTGCTAAATTGAATGGGTCTCAAAGGCATTAAATACCCAAAACTACGTTTATTATAGACGGTAATAACATCTACAGGCCATAAAAAACGTTCATCCGGTTTACCTACTTTTATAAGTTTTTCAACCATATTTCGTTGATTTTCAGTACCCGTTTGAACAAAATACCACTTTAATGCCAATCTTCTGCCATCATAGTTGACTTCGTAAACTTCACCTTGACCACCTGCACCAAGAAATTTTACTATATTTAAGGATTTTCCTGATTGTGTCATAACTCTTTGATTGTCTCTAAAACTCCTGTGCACGAAGTTCCTCCTAATCTAATAACTTGAGTTGATCTTAGTAATTATCTCTTCAATAATTGCTTCATTATATTGTCCAGCATTTTCATCAATAGCCGTAATCATTTGATCTAACAATCTAGACATTTGAGTATATGAGTATCTGTCTCTAATTTTTCTAAAATCTGATAATGTGTCGTATTTATATTTTTTTACACGTGAGGTTAACATTTCAGTATTGTCTTCATTTGTAACCATCGTAATAAAATAATCTATATATGTTTCTCTTAACATATCATTATAAACGGAATCTGGATATTTTTTTAAATAAACTTCTATTTGATTAACTTGATAGGCAATCTCTTCAATGTCCATTAAAATCATATCATCAGTCTTTACTATATTTCTACTTTTACTAACTAAAATATCAGCGATATCTTTTGTTGCTTCTGAATAATAATCGTCGTACCTTACAAGAAATGATGCATAATCCGGAAAAATATAATAGCGATTATCGAATTTTCTAATCTGATACCCACCACTAATTATCATATGCAACTTTTCAATATAACCCTCTAAGTCAGGGTACAATTCCAATGAGTCTGGAGTCAATTCATAATTATCTAGATAGGTACTTGTTAAACGATTGGAATAATCTTTAGTAATAAATAAAAATTCCGGTTGATTAACAATACTTTTTAAATCAATATAATCTGTTTCAACTTTATTAATCAGTTTATGTACTAGGATATCTATATCAAGTGATGATATTCTTTTTATATGTAAATCTAAAAAATTAATCGTATCGTACGTAGAACGATTTTCTTCATATAATAGATAAACATTCAAAATATTATTCACAACTTGATCTGTTATCACAATGACTTCATTAGAATCTTCTTCTAAGAAAATACTGTCTAAACGAATATAATCTTTACTGCTTATGACCGGATCAATTGTTTCAATATAAGTTTCCATATCAAATACTTTTAGTTCTGTTTCGTCTTCAAATTTATCATTAGTAATATCGTTAGCAACTGATTTCATGCTACATCCTGTTAATACTAGTGATATCATGAGTAAAATCCATAGTTTTTTCATAAATATACCTCTTTATCTATATTACCATTTTTATAGATTCATGTCATTTATCAAAACAAAAAAATAAAGAACCATACAATAATGTAGGTTCTTTATAATTCTATTCATATACAGAACGTTTTAAAATACCAACATAAGGTAAGTTACGATATCTTTCAGCATAATCAATACCATAGCCTACAATAAATTCATCCGGCACCTGGTAACCAATGTAATCTACTTTCAGATCAACTTTTCTTCTTTCCACCTTATTAAGCAATGTACATATTTTGATACTCGCAGGACGTCTTGTTTCAAAGTTGTTTACTAGATATTCGAGTGTTAAACCTGAGTCAATGATATCCTCAACAATTAATACATGCTCAGAATCGATGTTTTCATCTAAATCTTTTAGTAATCTAATAACACCTGTTGATTCCGTTGAAGCACCATAACTTGAAACAACAATAAAATCTATCACAATATCTAAATCTAATTTTCTAACTAAATCAGCTACAAATA
>Ga0209272_10001054_pt1 | contig 18571 bp, 15 predicted proteins | sample tdDd002_FD_187125 | JGI IMG/M metagenome (GOLD analysis project Ga0209272, IMG submission 187125) | Marine sediment microbial communities from the Atlantic coast under amendment with organic carbon and nitrate - tdDd00.2 (SPAdes)... | ecosystem: Environmental > Aquatic > Marine > Coastal >... | reverse complement strand
AAGAAGCGCTTATCCAGGCGGGGCTGCCATACCGTATCTACGGTGGTATGCGTTTCTTCGAGCGTCAGGAAATCAAAGACTCGCTGGCCTACCTGCGTCTGATGTCGAACCGTAACGATGATGCCTCCTTCGAACGGGTGGTGAATACACCGACTCGAGGACTTGGCGACCGGACTCTGGAAACCATTCGCCTGGCGGCACGGGATCGTGGTGCCACCATGTGGCAGGCTAGTATCGCATTGCTGGAAGAACAGGTACTGGCCGGCCGTGCAGCCAATTCGCTGCGCCGCTTTATTGAGCTGGTTAATGCACTTGAAGATGACACTCGTGATTTGCCGTTGTTCCAGCAAACCGATGAGGTGATCCGTAATTCTGGTTTGCGGGCGATGTACGAGCAGGAAAAAGGCGAGAAAGCCCAGGCTCGAATCGAAAATATGGAAGAGCTGGTTACTGCTACCCGCCAGTTTGAAGTGCCGGAAGAAGCGGAAGAGATGAGCCCGCTAGCAGCCTTTCTGTCTCACGCGGCGCTGGAAGCTGGCGAAGGACAGGCTGATGACTTTGAGGATGCCGTGCAGCTGATGACGATGCACAGCGCTAAGGGACTGGAGTTCCCAGTTGTGTTTATGGTCGGCGTGGAAGAGGGAATGTTCCCGAGCTCACGGACGACCGAGGAAGTGGGACGCCTGGAGGAAGAACGCCGCCTGTGTTATGTGGGGATGACCCGCGCGATGCAGAAGCTGTATATCACCTATGCTGAAATGCGCCGTCTGTATGGCAAAGATAACTTCCATAAACCGTCACGTTTTATTCGCGAGATCCCAACCGAATTCGTCGAAGAAGTACGGATGAAGGCACAGGTATCGCGTCCGGCGAGCAGTGGACGTTTCAGCCAGACCCAGGTGAATGATAACTTCAACCAGACGGGCTTTAGCCTTGGCCAGCGCGTGCAGCATCCGAAGTTCGGTGAAGGTACTATCATCAATTTTGAAGGCAGCGGCGCCCAGAGCCGCGTCCAGGTTGCGTTCAACGGTGAAGGGATCAAATGGCTGGTGACGCAGTACGCCAAGCTGGATCCGATGTAATTTACTGATTGCCGTAATGTAGTCAGAAAGAAAGCCCGTCATGCTGATGCATTGGCGGGCTTTTTTGTCTATCGGGTTATTTCCTATTGGGCTCTTTATTACTGGTTATTACTGGGCGATGACCTTGCCTTCCCGGCGTGGATCGGCGGCACCGGAAAGTTGTTTGCCGTCAATCCGGATAGCCTGAACACCTGAGTTGAGATCTTTGATTTTGACCTCGAAACCAAGCTGTTTCAGTTTCGGAGCCCACTGCTCGGCTGCCGTGTCTTTTTCTAGCTCGAAGGCCCCGAAACGATTGTTCATATTGGGTAGGTTGATGGCCTGCTGTAGATCCAGTCCCCAGTCAAGATGGCCAACAAGGGTTTTGGCGACATAGCCGATGATCTGGCTGCCGCCCGGCGAGCCAACCGCCAGATACGGTTCTCCGTCTTTCATAACGATGGTGGGTGCCATTGACGAACGCGGACGCTTGCCGGGCTCTATTCGGTTGGCAATCGGATTGCCGCCGACATGACTGCGGAACGAGAAGTCAGTCAGCTCGTTGTTGAGCAGGAAGCCGCGTACCATTAATCGCGAGCCGAAGCCGTTCTCGATGGTGGTGGTGATTGAAATAACATTACGATCGCTGTCGACAATGGAAAAATGGCTGGTGGAGGGCAGCTCCAGTGATTCATCCTTCGCGTAGCGCATGGCGTGGGACCAAACCGGCAGGCCTGGTTCGGCCGTTGCAAGGGCCTTGTCGCCTTTTAGTAGCTCGGCACGCTGCTTAAGATAGCCGGGATCGACCAGGCCATCGGTAGGCATCGGCACATAGTCACTGTCTGCCATGTAGCGGCCGCGGTCGGCAAAGGCTAGGCGAGACGCATCTCCCAATAGACGCCAGCTGTTGACGTCATTTTGGCCCATTTTGTCGATGGGGTAGTGGCTAAGCATGCCCATGATCTGGCCGAGGGTCAGGGCGCCGGAGCTGGGCGGCCCCATGCCGCAGATCTCAAACTGGCGATACGGTGCGCAGACAGGCTTCCGCTCCTTGACCTGGTAAGTGGCCAGATCCATCACGCTGAGCACGCCGGGATTCCCTTCGGCGTTGCGCACGGTACTGACAATATCCTTGGCAATTTCACCGTGGTAGAACGCGCTGGCTCCCCGCTCGGCAATTTGTGAGAGGGTATCGGCATAGGCCGGGTTGGTAAGGCGCTGTCCGGCTCTGATAGGACTGCCGTCGTCATTGAAGAAATAGGCTTTGGTGTCCTGCCAGCGCTGGAGGTTTTTCTGATCCCTGGCGACAAGCGTTGCCAGTCGCGGGCTGACGGTGAAGCCTTCTGTGGCCAGTTTTATCGCGGGGGCAAACAGATCACGCCAAGGCAGCTTGCCGTGCCGTTGATGGGTATACCACATCAGCTTGACGGTACCGGGTGTCCCGACGGAGCGACCACCGACCACGGCATCGTAGAATGCCAGCGGCTTGCCGGTTTGATCCTGAAACAGACGCGGGTTGACGGCAAAAGGGGCCGTTTCTCGGCCATCGAAGGTGGTTAGTGCTTCTTTTTCTGCATCCCAATACACCATAAACGCCCCGCCGCCAATGCCGGAAGACTGTGGCTCGGTGAGCCCGAGTACCAGTTGCGTCGCCACCATCGCATCGATGGCATTGCCCCCCTGGCGGAGCATCGTAGCCCCTGCCTCGCTGGCATACGGGTTGGCGCTGGCGATCATCCATTCGTTGCCAATCACCTGGTGCTGCTGGCTGATCCCGGTTGCTGCCTCGGGGGCAATCTGATCGGCGGTTTGCTTGCTCAGTGCCGTAGGGACAAGCAGGCAGGCTACCAGTGCTACAGCCAGACGGGACGTGTTCCGTTCCATGGTTTATTCCTCTTTCGCATACGGGGGCTTCGATAGCGTAAGAGCTGAATCCGGACCTGTCTAATTGTTGAGCAGTTTTTGTGCTCGTAATCAACAATTTATTGTTGGTTTAACGATCAGGCCGGTAGCGCCAGACGCAGCAGGATCATGCTGCCGATACTGACAAACAGCAGGCCGCAGAGCCCGTCGATGAAGGGCGTCCACTGCTGCAGCTTTTTCTGTAGCCGCTGCCCGGTCAGTAGCCAGGCCAACAGGGCAAACCACAGGAAGGAAGTTAGCCACAATAGACTGATTGCGGTGACTTTACCGGTGACGGACATCCCTGCCGGTACGAGGGTCGAGAGCAGGCTCAGGAAGAAGACCAAGGCCTTGGGATTGAGGATGTTGGTGGTAAACCCCTTGGCCAGTGCCTGCTTGCGATTGGCGACAAGGTGTTGCTCTGGAGCCGGAGAACTACAGATATCGTTTTTTTGCCAGGCTTGCTTCAGTACTCCTTTGACGGCACCGATGCCTAGCCAAAGCAGGTAACAGCCTCCTGCTGCTTGCAGTATGGCGAACAGGGCCGGCTGTTCGCGGATCAGCAGGCTGGCTCCGGTCAGGCTCAGAATCGAGTGGAGCAGGATCCCCAGAGACAATCCGAGCGCAATGATGATGCCGGTCTGACGTCCATAGCGTCCTGCATTTTGAACCACGAGGGCAAAGTCCGGCCCCGGGCTCATCAGGGCAAGAATATGAACGGTAAGCAAGGTGATAAAGGGGGTAATTTCGTGCATCTCATTGTATCCGGTGGTGGTATAACAGGGACTAGCATGCCTCGGTGAGCGCGGGAGCGCTTGTAAAAAATTAACAGTACGGGATCAGATTTCCGATGGGGCAACGCCAAAGGCCTGTTTGAAGGCTCGGGTGAAATGAGCCTGGTCATAAAACCCGACATAGTAGGCGACATCCGTGCTGCAGTATCCGGCTTTGAGCAGGGCCATGGCATGTTCCAGGCGCAGGCGGCCCAGCCAGGCATAGGGAGTCATGCCGGTTGCTTTTTTAAATTGGCGCAGGAGCTGGGACGGACTCAGGTCACATTGCCTGGCCAGATTGTCGAGGCTGATTTTCTGATCCAGATTGGCCATCAGGTAGTCACGTAGCTGGTGGAGATCTTTGCTTCCCAGCGGCACGACATGCTGGGGGCGGAGCTGGCTATATCGACCGAGCAGCCGAGAAAAGTATTCAATTGGCATACAGTCCTTGGCCAGCTGGGAGAAATGCGGATTGCCCAGTTGGGTATGCAGTTGGCTGAGCTGACTAAATAGTTGGCTGTCCGTTACCTTGTGCTGCTGGAAGTGTACCTGATCGTTGCCCGATAATTCGCCGGCCTGGTGATCGAGCCATTCGGGGGCAATGCTGAATACTTTGACCTTGTAGCCTTGCTGCTGTGGCTGGCCGTCGTGAATTTCATCAGGGGGCATGATCACTAGCTGGCCGGCTCCCGCTTGGTAGCTGGCACCATTGAAATAATATTGCTGTTGCCCGTCGGTGATCAGTCCCAGGTGGTAGTCGAGATGATAATGCCGTTTGAAGGCAAAACTTTGGTAATGTGCATCAATCAGGTTGATGTCATCAATGCCAGATTTCCGGTGGTTGACTGTATTCATCCTGACCTCCCTAACCGCCTGATTGCAGATAGTACCTTGCGTTGCTAATAATGTGGCTATCAGTAGAACATAAACGACGGGTGGCGACTTGTAAAAAAGTGACAAGCCGCGGGCCGTTTGCCTTTGTTCGGTTAGCTGCCTAGCTGGTTTGAGCCTGTTTTTTTGCCTGACGATGGCCTTTGATACCATCAACGCTGAACAGTACCAATGCCCCCCAGATAAAGGCAAACGTGTAGCCCTTGTCAGCGGTAAAGCTTTCACCGTAGACCGTAATTGCCAACAGGAACATCAGGCTTGGGCCGATATACTGAAAGAACCCTAGCGTTGATAGTTTCAATTTGGTGGCGGCACCGGTGAAGCAGAGCAGGGGGACTGTCGTAACGACACCTGCAGCTATCAGCAACAAGTTGGTACTGGCTGGATTGGCGGCCCAGTCGGCTGTCGGACTGTCAGCGATCAGCAGCACGTAAATTGAGGCCAGTGGCAGTAAGATACAGGTTTCCATGAACAGGCCCGTTCCGGCGTCCAGATTGATCTTTTTCCGCAACAAGCCGTAGAGACCGAAGCTGGCAGCCAGGGCCAGAGCAATCAGTGGCAGAGAGCCAAACTGGATCAGCTGTACGGCCACCCCGCAGGCTGCCAGCGCGACCGCTAGCCATTGCAGTGGACGTAATCGTTCGCCCAGGAAGAACATACCCAGAATGACATTCAGCAACGGGTTGATGTAATAGCCCAGGCTGGCATCGAGCATATAGTTGTTGTTGACGGCCCAAATGAAAATGAGCCAGTTGCTGCCAACTAATAATGCGGTGGCAACCAGTATCAGCAATGTCTTGGGTTTACGTAGTACTGCTCGGATCCTGCCCCAGCTCTTGGTGACGAAGATTAACCCGGCCAGGAAGAAAAAGGACCAGATCACCCGGTTGCTGAGGATTTCCAACGGACTGACATGCTGTAGGGATTTAAAGTAAATTGGTGCTATGCCCCACATCGTGTAGGCGGCAAGGGCGAGAATGACCCCTCGTTGGGTATTATTGGCTTGTTGGTTCATTTGATCTTAGTGTCTTATTTTATAAAATTTGGCAAAAAAAAAGGCATTTTCTAAAAAGGTATGCGAGAGCAGTATAAAACGTGTTCAAGATGAAAGTCATCCGAACTTTTGATGATTCTATTAGCAGTGCCTTTACAAGAAGGAAAGGCGACATAAACCACTGTGTCGATTTGCGAGCTGCTTTCCAGTAAGCAGGATCATGGGTATTTGACGGTGAGTCTTGGCAAGTCTCGTTCACATCGGCGATCTGATTGGTATAGAATAACCAGCTCGTCAATCAAAGAGTCGATTTATGTCATCTAGCAGCGCCGTTTGTCAGCCAGCTTCTCTCTTGGCCAGTGAGCAGATCTTACAGGATGTGTTCGGCTATCAGACTTTTCGCATTGGCCAGCAGGAGGTGATCGAGGCGGTAGCTGATGGTCGGGATTGTCTGGTGATCATGCCAACCGGTGGTGGTAAGTCGCTCTGCTATCAAATCCCAGCCTTGATGCGAGAAGGGCTAACATTGGTTATTTCTCCTTTGATCTCTCTGATGAAGGATCAGGTTGACCAGCTAAATGCCAACGGGGTGACAGCTGCCTATTTGAATTCGACAATGTCCCGCGAAGCGATGCAGGACACATATCGGGCAATGCAGAGTGGCGAGGTGAAGCTGGTGTATGTCTCGCCAGAACGGGTGTTGACCCGTGATTTTCTGGAACGCCTCTATGACATGCCGCTGAGTATGGTTGCCGTAGACGAGGCGCACTGTATCTCTCAGTGGGGGCATGATTTTCGTCCCGAGTATGCGGCTCTGGGAACGCTGAAGCAGCATTTTGACCAGTTGCCTGTCATGGCTCTGACGGCAACTGCGGATGAAACTACCCGCAATGATATCGTGTCCCGGCTCAGTTTGGTTGATCCGCATACCTACCTTGGCAGTTTTGACCGGCCGAATATACGTTACACCCTACAGGAAAAATACAAGCCGATGTCGCAGCTGACCCGCTACCTTGGCGGCGTTCGGGGGCAGAGCGGGATTGTGTATTGCAATAGCCGCAAACGGGTTGAACAAATTACCGAAAAGCTCTGCGATAACGGGATCCGGGCTGCTGCGTATCATGCAGGTCTAGAGCATGATGAACGAGCGAGGGTACAGGAAGGCTTCCAGCGCGATGACATTCATATTGTTGTGGCGACGGTGGCTTTCGGGATGGGCATTAACAAGCCCAATGTCCGTTTCGTGGTGCATTATGATATTCCTCGCAATATTGAATCCTATTATCAGGAAACCGGCCGTGCTGGCCGTGACGGCTTGCCCGCAGAAGCGGTGATGTTCTATGACCCGTCAGATCTGGTCTGGCTGCGTCGCTGCCTTGATGAAAAGGAAGAAGGGCCGCAGAAGCAGGTGGAAAGCCACAAGCTGAATGCTATGGGGGCTTTTGCCGAGGCGCAGACCTGCCGGCGCCAGGTGCTGCTCAATTACTTTGGCGAGTATCGCGAGGAACCGTGCGGCAACTGTGATATTTGTCTGGATCCGCCCAAGCGGTTTGCTGCCGTTGAAGTTGCCCAGAAAGCCTTGTCTTGTGTGTACCGGGTCAACCAGAGCTTTGGCATTAATCATGTGGTGGATGTGATCCGCGGGATGCAGAACCAGCGCATTCGCGAGCATGGGCACGAGCAACTGAGTACATACGGAATTGGCCGGGAGCACAGCCATGAGTTCTGGGTTAGTATTCTTCGCCAGTTGGTGCATCGTGGGTTTCTCACCCAAAGTATTGTCCGTAGTTCGACATTGCAGCTGACCGAAAAGGCCCGCGCCGTCCTGCGTGCCGAGGTTGAGCTAGAGCTGGCGGTACCTCGGCTGGATATTGCTACGCGCAGTGCGAAAAATGACAAGCTGGCCAACCGCCAGTATGACAAAAAGCTGTTTGCCAAACTGCGCAAGCTGCGTAAGGCCATTGCTGACGACGAAGATTTACCGCCTTATGTGGTCTTTAATGATGCCAGCCTAATGGAAATGGCAGAAATGCTGCCGACCTCAGCCGGTGAAATGCTAGCAGTGAACGGTGTGGGTCACCGTAAGCTGGAAAAATATGGCAATGTGTTTTTGGGGGTGATCGAAGATCATCTCATAGCGGGTATCGATGAGCGGTAGATAAAAAAATACCGGACATTCCGAGTCCGGTAAAATGCGTTTGAGAACATAACGAGTATGTTCTGTTCGCGACAAAACAGCTTGCGTATTTGGTGAGAATGTTAATATCACCTATTGTCAGGAAACGGAAAACCGACGGGATGTATTTCCGGTTCCGAGACAACGACCTTATAAAAACATGAATACAATGGTGCTGGCTATAGCCCCTTTATTACTTGATACGCATAGCAACACTTGGTTACAGGAAAACCGTCCAGATAGCATGTAACGAGTGCTTGTCGTCGATAAAAAGGAATACGTATGACCTCTACTTCCTCCCGGTTCGTTTGTCGAGAACTCGATTTAGAGCATGGGCTGCTATTGCTCGGAGGCCCTGAATTTGACTTTGATAGCTTTCCCGCAGTGGCCGAACAGTTCCTGCGGCAGATTGACGCGACGGTTGTCGAGCGTGAGCTAAATGCCGATCTGCACGTCTGGCTGATTGATTTTGAAGGCTGTCGGCTGATGCTCAAGGGAGAACACTATTCCAGTGCCTTGTGGCTTGAGTGGTTGTCGGCCGACGACCATGAAACGCTGCAGTTTCTGGCGGGTATGCTTGCCGTCAGGTAGTTTTTCGTTACGGTAAACAGCAAACGTTTGCACTGATTTGAAGCCAGTTTTTGGACTAGGCAACATAAATGGTTACTGTATAATCGCCGCTTCGGTTGCTGTCGACAGGTATGAGAGCCTGGCCGCAGTGTTTTGGGTTCCCTCTCCCCCAATGACAAAAAGGTCTTACAATGACTGCATCTCAATTTTCTTTCGCGCAACAGCGCAAAGCCCTTTCGTTCCTTGTTGTATTCCACCTGTTGATCATTGCCTCGAGCAATTACCTGGTGCAATTGCCGTTTACCCTGTTTGGTTTCCATACGACCTGGGGTGCATTTACCTTCCCGTTTATTTTTCTGGCGACAGATCTGACGGTCAGGATATTTGGTGCAACCATGGCTCGTCAGATCATTTTGCGGGTGATGATGCCATCACTGGCAATTTCTTATGGTTTGTCGGTACTTTTCTATCAGGGGGAATATCAGGGCTGGTCCCATCTCGGCGAGTTCAATCTGTTTGTTGCCCGTATCGCGATAGCCAGCTTCATGGCCTATATGCTGGGTCAAATCATGGATGTGTCGGTGTTTAACCGTCTGCGTCAGACCAAACAGTGGTGGGTAGCACCAAGCTGCTCGACTATTTTTGGTAATGCGCTGGATACAGTGGCTTTCTTTGCAATCGCTTTTTACAACAGCCCGGATCCGTTTATGGCGGAGAACTGGGTCGAAATTTCGCTAGTGGATTACAGTTTTAAACTGATCATTAGCCTTGGCTTGTTTGTGCCGATGTACGGAATATTGCTTAACTACCTGATCAAGCGCCTGACAACGATTAACCCAAAAATTGAGTCTCAGCAGGGGCTGATCTGATACAGTTTGGTATAAGCTTAACAGCCGACAATATGTCGGCTTTTTTGTACCTGAAAAGCAGGAGTGGAAGTGATGAAGATACGTCAGGCAAGTTTGGCAGAAGCTGTGGAGGTGCTGGCACGGATCAGCGAGTTTGCGCTGCCAGCCGATGAGAACGCCCTGCAAGCCAGGCTGAAAGGAAAAGCGAGCCTAATCCTTGTCGCAGAACTGGGGGGGCAATTGGTTGGCGTCAAAATAGGTTACCGCCTATCCGAGACATGTTTCTATAGTTGGCTGGGAGGGGTCGCTCCCGAAGGGCGCTGCGGCGGAGTGGCCCAGGCTTTGCTGGAAGCCCAAGAAACCTGGGTGGTTGAGCAAGGTTTTGAAGAGCTACGGGTCAAATCGCGTAACCGTTTTCCAGCGATGCTAAGGCTGTTGCTAAGAAACGGGTACCTTATTGAACATATGGAGAAAAAAGACGGAATTGAGGATTACAGACTACATTTTGTCAAGTCGCTGGAAATTAAATGACAATTATTCGCAATATAATACTTGCATCTCAAATGAGAATGGTTATTATTAACCAGCGCTCAGCAAGGGAGGTACGCAAAACGCCCCCCTTGTTGAAGGCACGACATTGCTCACATTGCTTCCAGTGTACTTCAGCTACGGTCTGTGTTTTTAGTGTAGGGCTGAAAACGAACACCAATTCTGCTGAGCGGCGCTTACCGGTTTACTTATAAACCTAGGTAACGCCGCTTTTTCTTTTTTGCAAACTATGCCAGCTTGACCAATTCTTTCACGAGCTTATTAATCCCGCTTGCGGCTTCTGTAATACTTCCTGCTAGCATATAGGCTGGTGTTGTTAGGAGCCGACGTTTCTGATCCAGCACAAAGTCATTGACCGGACAGTTAATGTGCTCGCCGCCCATTTTATTGAACGAATGGGCTGTGTCTGGGTCATCGCCGATTGTTCCTTTGGCCCCCGGCCCGTAAATAGCAGGGATCAGGGTTGGGGCAATACACAGATAGGCGGCAGGTTTCTCTTCTTTGGCAAAGGCCTGGCATGCTCTTTTTACCTCGGGGTTTACCTCGCAACCGGCACCGGTGAAAGCAAAGTCGGATAGGTTTTTAGCAGCCCCAAAGCCGCCCGGTAGCAACAGGGCATCGTAGTCTACGGCATTGAGATTGACGATATCGTCAATATTGCCGCGGGCAATACGGGCAGCTTCAACCAGAACATTGCGAGTTTCAGCCATTTCTTCGCCGGTCAGGTGATTGATGACATGGTGCTGGGGAATATTGGGCGCAAAGCAATGCCAGCTTGCCCCTTCTTGCTCAATGGCCTGCAAAGCCAATACCGCCTCATGGATTTCAGCTCCGTCAAACACGCCCGAGCCGCTCAAAATAACTGCTATTTTCTTCATTTTGGCTTCCTTTATGGTCAGATTTGTCTGTTTTTGCATTCAGATATTCTAATTTCAGATCGATCTGTTAACTTTTTCCACAATTAATGATCATTTTAGGATCGAGGATCCATTTTTGCATTTAAATATAACTCGTTGTTTTTTATTGGTTTAGATGAAGATCGTGTGTTTTTTATTATTTTTGATCAACTGTTTGATTTTAAATACTAACAAAGTTATCCACAGATATCGGGTGCTTGGTGGAAAACATCAGTTAACACTTGTCGGCTGTCATGGCATTCTAGTGCCTTAACTCTTTCATCCCCCGGATATAAGAATCTCTTTATGGCAACTATCCCTGAAAATCCACTTATCCTGATTGATGGCTCCTCTTATCTCTACCGCGCCTACCATGCCGCACCGAACTTCACTAATTCGGACGGTGAGCCGACGGGTGCTGTATTCGGTGTCGTTAATATGCTGCGCAGTTTGTTGCGCCAGTTTTCAACTGAGCATATCGCCGTGATCTTTGATGCCAAAGGCAAAACTTTCCGCGATGATATATATCCGGAATACAAGGCCAACCGCCCGCCGATGCCTGATGATCTTCGAGGCCAGATTGAGCCGTTGCATGCAGTGATCAAGGCGATGGGGCTCCCGTTGATCTCGATTTCCGGGGTAGAAGCGGATGATGTGATCGGGACTCTGGCCACTCAGGCATCCAAGGAAAATATGCCGGTGCTGATCAGTACTGGTGATAAAGATATGGCCCAGTTGGTAGATCAGAACGTCACTTTGATCAATACCATGACAGATGTCGTTATGGATCCGGCCGGCGTTGTCGATAAGTTCGGTATCGGTCCTGAACTGATCATCGACTATCTGGCGCTAATGGGCGACAAAGTGGATAACATTCCGGGTGTTCCAGGGGTCGGAGAGAAGACTGCCAAGGCATTGCTCACGGGTATCGGTAGCTTGGATGCATTGTATGACAACCTTGATGCCATCCCGCCATTGGGCTTTCGCGGCTCGAAGACGATGCCAAAGAAACTGGAAGAGCATAAAGATTCGGCATACTTGTCCTATGAGCTGGCAACGATCAAGCTGGATGTTGAGCTGGATGTGACGCCTGATCAGCTACGTAAAGGTGAGCCTGATACCGATGAGCTGATCAAACTGTTCGGCAAGCTGCAGTTCCGCCGCTGGTTGGCAGAAATGCTCGATGGCAGCGACGGTAAAATTGTTGCCGATGAACAATCGGCACAACCTGCCGCCGAGAAGAAAGCGGTGGCACCGACGATAGATCGCAGTGGTTATGAAACCGTGCTGGATGAGGCTGCTTTCAATGCCTGGCTAGAACAGCTGAAGGGTGCGGATGTGGTAGCATTCGATACTGAAACCGACGGCCTTGACTATATGACAGCCAATTTAATCGGGGTGTCGTTTGCGGTGGAAGAAGGCAAGGCAGCCTATGTGCCTGTTGCCCATGACTACCTCGATGTTCCGGCCCAGCTGAGTCGTGATTGGGTACTGGCACAGCTTAAGCCGTTGCTGGAGGATCCGGCACAAATGAAGGTGGGGCAAAACCTGAAGTTCGATGCCAGCATCCTGGCTCGTTACGATATTGAGATGCAGGGGATCCAATATGACACCATGCTGGAGTCTTATGTCTTCAATAGTGTGGTCGGTCGTCATGACATGGACAGTTTGGCTCTGCGTTATCTAGAGCACAAAAATATTAGCTTCGAAGAAATTGCCGGCAAAGGCAAAAAGCAGCTGACGTTTAACCAGATTGATCTGGAACAGGCGGGGCCATATGCGGCGGAAGATGCCGACATTACACTGCGGCTGCATAATTTTCTGATAGAAAAGGTGAACGCTGACGAGAAGCTGAAATCGGTATTTGAAGATATCGAGATGCCATTGGTACCAGTGCTGTCACGTATAGAACGTACCGGAGTGCTGATTGACAGCATGCAGCTTAGCGCACAGTCTGCAGAAATTGCCGTTCGTCTTGATGAGCTGGAGAAAAAGGCGTTTGAGATTGCAGAGCAGGAATTTAATCTTAGTTCGCCAAAGCAGCTTCAGGCGATCCTGTTTGAGAAGATGGGATTACCGGTACTGAAGAAAACACCATCAGGCGCCCCTTCAACCAATGAAGAGGTATTGCAGGAACTGGCATTGGACTACCCATTGCCGAAACTGATCCTGGAATATCGCAGTCTGGCGAAACTAAAGTCGACCTACACGGATAAGTTACCGAAGATGGTCAACCCGGCGACAGGCCGTGTGCATACCTCCTATCACCAGGCTGTTACTGCGACAGGCCGCCTATCGTCGAGCGATCCTAATCTGCAGAATATTCCGGTTCGTAACGAAGAAGGCCGCCGGATCCGTAAGGCATTTATTGCTCCGACCGGCTATAAAGTGCTGGCAGTCGACTACTCGCAGATTGAATTACGGATCATGGCGCATCTGTCCGGTGACAAGGCGTTGTTGGATGCATTCAGGCATGGCAAAGATATTCACGCAGCAACGGCGGCAGAAATACTGGGTTTGCCTATTGAGTCAGTTACCAGTGAGCAGCGCCGTCGTGCTAAGGCAATCAACTTTGGTTTGATCTACGGGATGAGTGCTTTTGGCTTGGCGAAGCAGCTCGATATGGGGCGTAACGAAGCGCAGGACTACATGAATGTGTATTTTGAACGTTACCCGGGGGTATTGGAATATATGGAAAGTACCCGCACGACAGCAAGCGAGCAAGGGTATGTGGAAACCTTGTTTGGCCGTCGTCTGTATCTGCCAGATATCAAATCCCGTAATGGCATTCGTCGCAAGGCGGCAGAGCGTGCGGCGATCAATGCGCCAATGCAGGGAACAGCAGCCGATATCATCAAGCGTGCGATGATATTGGTCGATCAGTGGGTAGAGAAACAAGAAGTGGGCCGTGTTCGGTTACTCATGCAAGTTCATGACGAACTTGTTTTTGAAGTACAGGAATCTGAGCTAGAAAGTGTGACGGCTGAGATCCGTAGCCTGATGGAGTCTGCGGCTGAACTGGATGTTCCCCTGATAGCTGATGCAGGGGCCGGCTTGAACTGGGACCAAGCCCATTAAGTGTTTTATATGTTATAACTAAGGAAATAGCTGGCTTAGGTCAGCTATTTTTTTATGAAAAATAAAGAATAGTAAAATTACGTTATTCTAAATTTAGTTACGGTTTGATGAAAAAAAATTACAAAAATGACTTTTCAAATCTGTGCAATTGATATACAGTTATCTGCGTAGGGTACAGAGGTAAGATGTTCTATCTTTCAGACCTTTTGTTTCACGTTATTGGATTTGGCTGATTCAGCCGCCCTGGTCTTTTGACCAGGGCGTTTTTTATTGGGCGCCAAAAATTCTCCCGCTTGTTGTTTTTTCCCCCTTTTAAAGTCCCTTATCTGGCTTTTTCTGCCCCAATGCTGGCGAAGAAGTATGCATAGTGATGCTTGTTCGACTTAAGTGCTCGTTTTTCCGCTGAATGGTGCATGTCCTTTATAAATAAAGGCCTCAGCTATTCACGCCTAAAAATTAGAGTAATTACTTTAATTGTTATCAATAGGTGGGTATAATCATGCATGCTTCTTGTTCATATTTGTTTTTGGTAGCGGGTCTTTATACCGGCTGGCCAACACATCCATGAAATAGTCACTCTCAGATTGGGGTGGCTTTTTTTTCGCCTGTATATTTATAAAAGTGTAATTAAATTCCATAAGCAGCCTTGTGCACTTGATGTTTTTTCATGGTTAATTTGCACTAAAAAACAACCAAGTATAGATTTACCGTCAAATGGGTAAAAATCAATGTTTAGGTGTGGTTATGGCGGGCTGGGTGCAGGAATGGCTGGTTAAAAAACAAGCAGGATCAGGATAAAAAACTTGCGTTGGTGAGGGAATTCATTGATCCTTTTAGGACAAAAATAAAAACCTCCTATTTCTCTCCCGTTGCCCCACCTGGAAGGTGGGGAATTTTTATGGCCCTGTCCATAGTGCCATCGTCTCGCGAATTATCAGTTACTCAGCATCATCATTTGCTGTTTCTGTATTGTCTTCAAGTAGTGTCTGCTGACGGGCCAGCTCAGGGGCAAACCACTCATCGAGCTTGCGGCGCACTTGATCAACACCAATGCCTTTCAGGGCAGAAAATACCTCTACCTCCACATCACCGCCAAAGCTTAGTGCGGTATTGCGTACTGTCATTAGCTGTTTTTTCCGGGCACCGCTTTTCAGCTTGTCGGCTTTGGTTAGCAATACCAATACCGGTAATCGGCTTTCGACAGCCCAGCTGATCATCTGCTGATCCAGGTCTTTCATCGGGTGACGAATATCCATCAGTACCACCAGGCCTTGTAGACACTCGCGTTTCTGAAGGTACTCACCCAGTGACCTCTGCCACTTTAGTTTCATTTCCAGCGGGACCTGGGCAAAACCGTAGCCTGGCAGATCGATCAGGTTACAGCCATTGATGACCTCGAACATATTAATGAGCTGGGTACGCCCCGGTGTTTTGGAAGTACGTGCTAGGCTTTTCTGGTCGGTAATACGGTTTAGGGCACTAGACTTACCTGCATTGGAGCGGCCAGCAAATGCGATCTCAACGCCTGTGTCGTTTGGCAAGTGACGAATGTCCGGTGCACTTGTGATGAATCCTGTATTTCTATAGTTGAGAGGTTGATTCACTGTTAACTCCGTCAAGTCTTCATGTAGTCGACTGATTACTTTTATGTGAAATTGTGTAAAATGAATGAAAACCGTGCTTGGTTTGTGGTCGCATTGTATACCATGTAACTGAGCATTACTTGTGGTACTGGAAGCTCTATAATTATAAACGGAATGTCATGAAGAAATTAGCATTAATATTGACTCTTCTTGCCAGTTGCTCAGCCTGGGCCCAGGGAGATGCAGAAGCTGGAAAAGCGAAAGCCGCGACATGTGCAGCCTGCCATGGGGCAGATGGTAATAGCATAATGGCGCAATACCCGAAAATTGCCGGCCAGCACCCTGGCTATCTTGAAAAACAGCTCAAGGATTTCAAGCTAGCAATGACGACGGGTGGTAAGCAAGGCCGAAATGATCCGGTTATGGGGGGGATGGCAATGCCTCTGACCGAACAGGATATGGCAGATCTGGCGGCTTACTACTCAACCCTACCTATTTCAGATAATACGACCCCAGAGTCTTCGGTCGAAATTGGCCAGCAACTGTATCGCTTTGGTGATGCCGAGCGTGGTATTGCGGCGTGTACTGCCTGCCACGGTCCTCGTGGTAACGGTACCAGCCTGTCTGGCTTCCCTAAAATTTCTGGCCAGAATGCCGAGTACGTAAAACTGCAGCTGGATAAATTCCGTGCAGGCCAGCGTAGTAACGATCTCAATGAGATGATGCGTTCTGTTGCCGCAAAATTGTCTGATGACGAAATTACCGCCCTGTCACAGTATGTAGGTGGCTTACACTAAATAAATAGTATTCCAGTATTGTGTAATAAAAGGCAGCCTCGGCTGCCTTTTTGCATTCCGCCTAATTAAGGAGGGACGGTAGCGCTTGCAATTTAATGACAATAAACACCGCAAAAACGCCGATAGCTGAGTAGCTTGTAAGAGATCTGCCATTCAGGCTAGCCGATGATGATGAAAGACTCATGGGATATTGGAACCATTATTATATAGATCATATGGTTATTAATATTGAAATAATATTTCAGAAAAGTATGTGTGTGAGGCAATCTTGTATCCGAGCTGAATCGGCGTAAAGTATCCGTTGTCGACAGGGAGAGCGGCAAAGGATAGGAAGCGCCATTGACGGCATAGGCAAGTAGCCTGAAGAATACGGTGCGCGAGGGAAAGTGTACCCACAGGGATGGTGAATTGTGTTGTCAGGATGACAACAGCTTTATGGATAAGCCGGTCAGGGAATGATCGACGTTACAGGGAATAGTGGCACGGACGGTAAAAATTCATCAGGATGATGAAGAACAAGCAACGTTGGCAGGGAAAGCATTAATAACAAAAGGACTATTGTCAGACCGGGATGTTTATATACTGGTTAAGGACAGACTAGACAGGATCAAAGCCAGCAATGGCGACCCCATAGAGCGACAGGTGATTACCTGTCGCTTTTTTCTTTTCTACAACGCCCCTTCTGGCCCTTGCCTATCTGGTGCGAAAGTGCACATTTCTCGATCGAATCTGCTATTATACCCGGCTTCATTTTTCGCCAAATTGCCATATGTGCTGTGTAGCATTTTGGTTAATAGGAGACAGTTCGTCATGCAACTCTGCCCGTTATGCAGTAGCCAGTCGGCCGATGCTTTTCACCAAGACAAGCGACGGGTGTATTTTCGCTGCCAGGCTTGCGCGCTGATCTTTGCGGATCCTGAGGCGCTGTTGTCACCGGAAGATGAAAAAGCGGTCTACGATCAGCATGAAAATAACCCTGACGATCAGGGCTATCGTGGTTTTCTGAACCGCCTTGCCCAACCGCTGGTTGAGCGGCTGGGAGCGTCACCGTGCTCCGGACTGGATTTTGGCAGTGGCCCGGGACCGACTCTGTCCGTGATGCTGGCAGAGATGGGGTATAATATGGCTATATATGATCCGTATTTTGCCGATGTCTCTGCCGTACTGGATAGGCAGTATGACTTTGTCACCTGTACAGAAGCAATTGAACACTTTTATACGCCTGCGAAGGAATGGAGGCTGCTAACAGATATGGTGAAACCTGGCGGATGGCTAGGGATCATGACCAAGTTAGCAACAGATGCAGATGCCTTTGTGCAATGGCATTACAAGAACGATCCAACCCACGTGAGCTTTTTCAGCCGCGAGACTTTTCGCTATCTGGCAAAGCGCGATGGCCTGAAAGTCGAGTTTGTTGGAAATGATGTAATTTTGCTGAGGAAAACCCAGTAATGACCCGTAAGAAAAGAACCCGTACACCAGGATCGGAAGGTCCTGCAGAATATTCTCAAAAATCAACGACTAGAGCAGATCTAGAAGCGCGTAAGCGTCAGAAAGACAAAAAGCGCAAAGGCCTGAAGTCTGGTAGCCGTCACTCGGCTGTCCAGACAGAAGATGCGAGAGCACAGGCGAAACGCAAAGATCCGCGCCACGGCAGCAAGAAGCCGGTCGCCCTGATTGTTGAGGCCAAGAAGCCGACAACGAAGAAAGAGCGCCGCCTGAGTGCCGAGCAGGAACTGGCGATGCTGGAAAACGATGCACAGCTGATGGTGTTGCTTGACCGTATCGAAGCGGGTGAAAACCTAGGAGCTGGCCTGCAGAAGCAGGTTGATCAGAAGCTGGATCGTATCGAGCAGCTAATGAACCAGCTGGGTCTGCTGGAAGACAATGTACCTGAAGCCGCTGATGGCTTTGCACCGGTAGCAGGTATCTCTTCTGATGATGATTTGCTTGAGCAGTTTGAAAACTCGGATTTTGGCTCATTTGAGAACCCTTTTGAGGACTCAGGCGAGAGCTCGTCCGATAAGGAGTAATCGTTGCAGGATATGACGCTTTGGTTAGGACTGGCTGGCAGTATTGTTGCCGTACTGGCAATGTATGCCGGCTACTTATTGTTTAAACTGTACCAGCAAAATGCACGTCATAAAGCCTTTCTGGAGCGGACAAACCTTCAGCAGGCCGAGAAAATTCAAGAGCGCAATAGCAATATTATGGAGAGTGTGCTCATTATTGCCGAAGCCGGCAAGCAGGATCAGTGCGATATGTCAGAAGTGGCCATCCGTCTCTATAAGCTGATGGAAGTGCTTCAGGGCGATCGACAGGTTGATTTTGCCAGCCAGTATCCGGCGATGAACGAGTTGTATCATGTCGTGAAAGACATGCCGCGCGGCGATGCTAGAAAGGCTCTGCAGAAGAAAGAACGGATGGAGCTGGATTTACGCCGGATGAAAGCT
>Ga0209272_10001051_pt1 | contig 18591 bp, 14 predicted proteins | sample tdDd002_FD_187125 | JGI IMG/M metagenome (GOLD analysis project Ga0209272, IMG submission 187125) | Marine sediment microbial communities from the Atlantic coast under amendment with organic carbon and nitrate - tdDd00.2 (SPAdes)... | ecosystem: Environmental > Aquatic > Marine > Coastal >... | reverse complement strand
CCAAGATATTAAAAAATGATTAATTCAATAATGAACCACTAATTTTCTTAATATTTATTTCTGATCGCTTGGCCTGATAACGGGCTGCAGATCGTTTATTCTGTGCTTCTGCATAATTCAATTGGGCTTCGCGATAGGTCGTGGAACTTATTTGTCCCAAGCGATAATATTCCCTACTTTGTTCAAAGTTGAGTTTGGAAGCTTCCAAGGCATCCTCTTCCAAAGACAATATTTGCAAATTGTATTCATATGATGATAAGGCGTGTACGATATCTTTCTCCAATTGCAAACGCTGCTCCTGTTCTTGAAAGATACTGATTTGCTTTTCTATTTTCGCATTAGCAATCGTTGTTTTCTTCTTCTTCCCATCGAAAATATTCATACTTAAACTTAATCCGCCTGTTAGTTGAGAATGGGAATTTGTTCCCACAATCTTATTCTCATAATAGTTATAATTCGAGTTTAGTTTAAGAGATGGTAACTGACTCGATTTTGCTTTCTTCTCGCTAATTTCACTTGCTTCCAGCTGGCTTCGTTTTATCAAATAATCAGCGTTATTATTCAAAGCCTCATCCTTGAGTTGATTCAAATCAAAAAATTGAAATTCAGAAGCGTCAGGAAGAATTTGCAATTCAGTCTCAACAGATCGCCCCAATAAGACATTGAGCTCCCGTGCCGTTTCGTCGTAATTCTGCTGTGCTTTCAGATAACTTGAACTGTCTCTATTAAAATCGACCTTAGCATTTAAAACCTCAAGCTTATTAATATTTCCATATTCATATTTGGCCTCATTCCTTTTCAAACGGTCCTTTGAAATAGCCAGATTATCTTCAGCAACCAGCAAATCATCACTCTTCTCATTCATATTGTAAAAACTCATAATCACACCACTTATAATCGTCTCAATTTGATAACGAGCCGATAAATTTGCCTGATCTTTCTGAAGATTCAATAGCTTATAGGTATAATGTCCGCCAAAGCCATTGAATAAGGTATAGGTAAGATTTAAACTTCCCGATGAATTTAGTTCGTCGCTAGCATGTTCCGAATAATTGGTATTTACTCCTGCTCCCAGAGTTGGTAAAAGACCAGCATTCCCTTTAGTTGCTTTATTCGATGTAATCTCAGCATCAGAACGCGCTACTTTTATATTTAAATTATTTTCCAAAGCTATAGCCACAGCATGATCTAAAGTCAATGTTTCTTGCGCAAACAAAGAGCCCGAGAAAAGCAGGAAGCCTATCAATATTATTATATTTTTCATTTCTTATATATTAGGATACAAGTTCTACATTTTGATATTATGGGTGGTTATCTTATCCTGAACTGAGAATTTAGCCTCTTTAAACTTGGGAGGTCCAAAACGTCCTTTAGCATTATTAGAAGCTGCGATTCTTTCTTTAGGCCGGCCCAAAACACTAAAATCTATTTTTTTGTTCTCATTTTTGTCGTGAAAACACATTATGGCATACATTCCTGCTTCAACATTTTCAAAACTGATAGAGGCTGTATTCTTCTTTATAAAAGCAGCTTTACGAATGATTGGTTTTTTAGGGAAATTTTCTGCCCTTTTATAAAGAGCCACCATTACTTTTCCTTTATCAGAATCTAAGCCCGATATATTTACCCTTATTGTTATATCATTTTCTTGAGCAGCAACGTAGCCAATAGACATTAGGCTGCTCATTATTACTATCAAAAATATTCTCATCTGTATCATTTATATTTTAATCATTAAAACTCAAGATCACTTGCTGAGCTCCAATGCAAATTCTTTCCCATTCTTAACCGCTGGTTCTACACTTTCACGCGGCGGCATCACCCCAGTTTTTAGATATTTCCATTGGCATCGCAAGGAATTCACAGCTATTAATAAAACAGGCAACAAAATTAGGTTCAAGAAAGTTGCAACTGCCATACCATAAGCCATCGATACAGCCATAGGAATAACCATACCAGCTTCTGGATCGTTAGAAACAATAAGCGGAGCTAAACCGACTATGGTTGTGATAGATGTTAGAACAATAGGTCGAAAACGCGATACTGCCGTATCGTAAATCGCAGTTAAATATTCTTCTCCTGATTTAAGCTTTTCGTTAAGCGTACTTATTAAGACTATAGAATCGTTAACCATAACACCCATAAGGGCTACCATTCCTAAGTATGAAGAAATATCTAAAGGAATACCATGTAACCAATGTCCCCATCCTACTCCAATAAATCCGAAAGGAATCAGTGTGAAAATCAAGAAGGTTTGAGAAACTGATTTAAAGGTGAAAATGACGATTGAGAAAATTAGAATCAGAAACACTGGTGCTATTAATATAGCCGAATTTCCAGCCTTGGCCATTTCTTCTGTTTTTCCTCCAAATCGGTGTTTTAAGCCTGGATATTTAGCTTCTAAACTAGGTAGAATATGACCTTTCAATTCTGAATTTATCTGTCCCAAATTTACATCAGCTCCTGTTACATCCGCTTCTACACTAATTTCTCGCTGTCCATTAAGGTGATTAATCTTTACCAAGTTTCTTTCAAATGAAATATTAGCAATATCCTTTAAGAAATATTCTCCACCAGCTGTCGTTCTAATTCTCATATTCTCAAGCTGCCCTATAGAAGATCGTTCTGACTTTTCGTAACGTACCCAAACTCTAACTTCATCAATACCTCTTTGCAATCTCTGAACCTCTTTTCCATAAAAGCCAGTACGGACCTGAGAAGTCACAGCACTTAAATTCAATCCCAACTTATAGGCATTATCCTTTAAACTCAGCTTTACCTCGCGCATTCCAAGCTGATCGTTATCAATTACATTTTTTAGACCTTCTATTTTCGATAAGCTTGTTTTTAATTCTTCTTTTGCCAGATTCAAGTCATCGAGATTACTCGACTGGAGTGAGACAGAAATAGGTTTCCCAAAATGACTTTCTTGTACAAAGTTCAATCGCTCTGCCTGAGGAATAGCTCCTACATTTTTACTTATAGCATTAGAGAATTCACCAGATAAAAAATCTCTTTTCTCGGACTCAAGAATATAAACCGTTATTTTCCCAACCGAAGTAGAAGTCAGATCTGTTTTAATATTAAGAATGATTGACTCACCGTGCAAACTTTTGTCATGAAACTCTTTTCCTGTTTTTATGGCTGCCTCTTCAATAACTGACAAGTATTTTAAGGTCTCACTTTCAGGTGTACCTGCTGGCATTTCCAATTCAACATTGGTGTAGTTCGTATCGTCAATAGATGAATCTCCACTAATAATGATTCCTCCCGATAAAGCACCAAAAGTAATGGCCAATATACCAAAGGCAATTGCTGCAGTTATAGTCTTATTATTGATACTATAACGACAAATAGGCTCAAAACCTTTTCGTCGTACCCACAAAACAGCATTCGTTGTTGCTTGTTCCAACTTAGAAACCTTCTTGTCTCGTTTCAAAGCTTTTGAATGCATCACATGCGATGGTAAAATTAAAAAGGCTTCAATCAATGAAAAGACCAATGCAAAAATCACGACAAATGCCAATTCAACAAAAAACTGTCCCAATCGACCTTCAATAAAGAAGAAAGCTGTAAAGGCAACTATGGTTGTTAAAACTGCTGAAAAAACAGCAGGCATCACTTCCATTGTTCCATCAACTGCTGCTAGCAAAGCCGATTTTCCTCTTTCGTAATGCTGAAAAATATTCTCGCAGATAACAATACCATCATCAACTAGAATTCCAACGACGAGTATCATTCCAAACAGAGATATTTTATTCAATGTAACACCGTAAGCTGCTGCTACCATAAACATTCCCATAAAGGATATTGGAATACCAATAGCCACCCAGAAGGATAAACGGTGATTCAGAAATAAGGATAAGAACAGAAGCACTAATAAAAATCCCATCAAACCATTGCTCAACAATATATCCAACATCACGCGTACCGATGATGAATTATCGAATAAAACATCCAAACTTACTGACTCGTGCTTGGCATTAAATTTCTTCGCATAGGCATGTAAATTTTCCGATATAAAAAGAATGTCTTCTCGCGATGTGTGACGAACTGAGATACTAATAGCAGGCTTTCCATCCACATAGGTTCTATTGGGGGTTTCCGACCATTTATCTTTAATCTGACATACGTCCATCAGTCGAATGGTTCCACCTTCTTTTTGCGATCGGATTACAATATCTTTCAGCTGTTCTGCGTAATAGTCTTTTTCACGAACACGAATTTTCAGCTCTTCATCTTCACCTTTTATGGAACCTCCCGTTAGCTCAATGTTTTCGTTTAATACAGCCTTGTATATCTCATCGAAAGTTAAATTATAAGCTTTTAAAGACTCTTCATTAATACTTATTTCGATTTCTTCGGCAGGAAACCCCGATAGCGTAACTTTTGAAATACCATCTATACCTCTCAGATCATTTTCAATTTGTCGGGCATAAGTTTTTAATGTCTTCAAGCTTAAATCACCATTCAAAGTCATATTTAAAGCCAGAATCTCAAATTCTTTCTTCTTAACACTTATCGACTCAACACCCACAGGAAATGAACTGATACCATCCACAGCATTCTTCACATCCTGCAATGCTAAATTACCATCGTAACCCGATTCTAGCTTAACAGTTATGTTGACTGAGTTTTCTTTTGAGGATGATGTGATTTTATCTACACCACTAATCCCTTTTAAATTATCTTCTATTTTAAGACTAACGCCTTTTTCTACCTCTTCGGGAGATGCACCAGGATAACTTGCCGTGATAGTAATAACACCTGGGTCTATTTGTGGCATTACAGTCGAATTCAACTGCGAAATACCAACCCAGCCTAACAAAAAGAACACAACTGCCAATAGATTTCCTGCAAATGGGTATTTTATAAAATATGTAATTAAAGCTCTCATTAATTTAAAATTTTTATTCGAAACCTGAGCTTTTGTTCAAAAGCTACAGCCAAATTTCATTAGCTACTTATAATAATCTCTCTACAAAATAGCTTTCCCAACCATTCCTTTGTGTATACCAGATGTTTTTAAAACCAACAAACTTCCCTCATTGAGACTACTTGTTATTACGGAATTCTCTTTGGATTGCAGAATGTTTATTTTCACTTTCTCAACAACTTCATTTTTCAGAATATACACGTAAGAATCATCTATTAAGAGCTTACGAGGTACTTCAACGCCATTTACATCTAATTGCATCGAAATGTCAGCCGATAGAAACATACCTTCTTTTAAATCATCGCCAGAAACAGAGATATAGACATTTACCATCTGTGTTTGCTCATCAATCTTGCTTCCTATTCGAGATACTCGTCCTTTCCATTCTCCCTTTATATTCTCAGAATAGATATTAACTGAATTACCAACCTTGATATGTCTCAGACTATTTAGGTCTACTCCTACAAGTAAATCGTAAGTTGATGTGTTCATAAACTCACCCAACTTCTGCCCTGTTCTAACTACAGTTCCAGCCTTAATATTCGACTCACTAACTTGTCCATTATAAGGTGCTACAATGGTGTATTTAATTAGTTGTTCTTCTTCTGATTTTATATCGTAATAGGACTTATAGATATTTTTTCCTGCTAAAAAGTATTTCTCCTTATCATTCTTTGCTTGTGGTATTGGTGCTATTGGATTTTCCACATCGAAAGCACTTAAGTAGGCTTTCCAAGCCTTATAACTTTCTGGATAATCAAATTTTAGATCAGGCAACAAACTTGCAACTGAAGTCATTAATCCACTTTTTTTAGCGTATAAACTCGTGCGCATTTTAGCATCGTTAATTTGCAATAAAACGGCACCTTTATCATAATTCACCCCTTCTAAAAATGACTTATCGGTATGTTCTAAGATTCCACTGACTTCAGCATAAACTTCTACTTTCTCGTGCGCTTGTAGTGTTCCAATAACAGAATGTTTAAGTTCTAAATACGAATTTTCAATTTTCTGTACTGGAATTTGCAATGTTTTCACAACAAGCTTTTTCTCATGAGGAGGCTCTTTCATTCCGGCCACAACAAATGCTGTAACAAACAAGCTAATTCCAATTGCGATTCCTATCAGGGTACTTTTCTTTTTTAACATGCCGATCTTGATTTATATTTGCTACAATAATACAAGACACAACACTGTAAGGTAAATTTTATAGACGCGCTATCTATATTTATCTACCAACAATTAAAAACTGTAGATTGCTTTAGTTAAATTTGATTTTGATAGCGTTGCCCATCGAAATTGACTCGTTTATCGACAAATAGTTGAAATGATGGATAGTTTTTGTTGCTTCGTTCTATTAATTCTTAATATTATTAAATTCAACTATGAATCTAAGCGAAAGGTTATATCGTCTTTTTTCTATCCGATGGGTGCAGCATTTATCTTTTTGGTTCGTATTTCTACTTCTTATTTCGACTCGATTTTATGATATGGAAACGGAAAGAATAGAAAGAGAAATTTTATTTGAATCTCTTCAACTTGCGATCATTGTTGTATTAATTTACTTTAATCTTAGAGTATTAATTCCACGCCTATGGAACAAAGGGAAGTATCAGAAATATATTCTCGCCATTTTCTCTAGCGAATTTATTATTATCGCATTATTATCAATAACATTTTTCTATTTACCTGAACATCATTTAAAACTTAGATTATCTAATTCACCTTCGAAAGTGGTGGCGATGCTATTTTTTAAAACCAATGTGTTTATATTCTCAACATCACTATTCCATTTTGTAAAAGACTGGATGAAACTCAAAGATCAAAACCTACAGTTTACAGAGAAAGCTCAAGAACAACTAGAAGCTGAAATCAGCATTTTAAAGGCTCAGGTTAATCCACATTTTCTATTCAATACCTTAAACAATATTTATTCAATGAGTTTATATGACTCAAAGAAAACACCTGAAATGATTCTTAAACTGAGTCAACTCATTAGTTATATGCTATATGAATGTAAAGACGAAGAAGTTAGTTTGGAGAAAGAGATACAATTCATCAAAAACTATATTGATTTGGAATCGGTTCGAGTCGAAGATATTGCACATATCAACCTGACTATTAGTGGTAACGATCCTGGTTATAAGATTCCACCACTCCTTTTTATTCCTTTAATTGAAAATGCTTTTAAGCATGGGATTTCGACAGAACAAACTTCCTCTGAAATCGATATTAAACTTAAGATTTTAAATAATCGAATTGATCTTGAAATATGTAATCCAATAGATGATTCAATAGAAGAACATGATAATAAAGACATTGGAGGCTTAGGGATCGAAAATGTTAGAAAAAGATTGCAACTTTTATTTCCGCACCATCATTCTTTTCATGTTTCGAGAAAGAATAAACTTTATAAAACAGAATTAAGCTTAACATTGGCCTAAAATAAATCGATATGGATATTAAATGCATCATAGTTGACGACGAAATTCATGCAAGAAAAGTCATTGAAAAGTACATTCAAGATCTACCGCATTTAAAACTTGTCAAATCCTGTAAAAATGCCATTGAAGCCATGCAGGTTCTTCGAAGTGAAAATATTGATCTGATGTTTTTAGATATTAATATGCCTAAACTTACGGGTCTTAATTTTCTTGCTAGCCTTTCTCATCCTCCATTGGTTGTTATTACAACTGCCTATAGAGAATATGCGCTCGATGCTTTTGAATTAGATGTGACCGATTACCTGCACAAACCAATTCCATTTCCACGATTTATTCGTGCGATAAGTAAAGTTGAAGAAAAACTTCAGAATTCTATTCCACAAGTACAATCAATTCAAATAACAGAAACTGAAAAAACAGAGGAATTCATTTTTATTAAAGCTGATAAGAAGAGTATCAAACTGAACTTCTCGGATATCATTTATATTGAAGGGCTAAGCGATTATATCAAAATACATACAGTTAATAAATCTTTAGTACCCAAACTTACAGTAAAGAGTATGGAAGAAATTCTGCCTAAGAAACAATTTCCAAGAATCCATAAATCCTATATTGTATCACTTCAACACATTGATGCGATTAATGGTAATCAAGTTGAAATTGCCGATAAGAAATTACCTATAGGGCAAAGTTACCGCCATGCTTTCATGGAGATCATTCAAGCATTCATGAAAAGATAACTCCTTTTTCAATCGTTACTACATCCATTTCTTATTCGATTCTTCAATCTTATAAAGGATTTGATCTTTCATTTGTATCGCTTCTTCATAACTTAGATATTCAATTCTCACAACAGAACCTGCCATTCCTAGATCGAGATTTGCTGTTCCATTCCTTCGTTGAAAGAATGTCCGCTTTAAGTGCACCGTTTGCACCTTATAAACTTCAATAATAGAAAAATCCTTGGCTATTAATCCTGAATTTATTTTGAGGAAATCTGAACTAAAATGATAAGATCTTCTATAATAACTCAGATAGGCAATACCTGCAGCTAAAAAAGGAACTAGAATTTCTAGATACCACATCCAATTGAATTTTAAACTCAATGCAAACACAGGTACAGACATGAAAATAAAAAGGAAAATAAAAGATCGCCTCAAAAACACTTTTTGTGGTTTGGTATCATATGTCTGCTGAGAAAAAGGATCATCATAGAACTTATCACACAGCTCTCTGAATTTTCCGTCATCACAACCTGGAATTGAAACCTTATCTTTATCCTTGCTCACTTCAACACTATTGGCCTGAACTAATTGTATATTTGATATATTCAACCATCCTTGAATAGGGTTTACAGAGCGTTTTAAACGCTGAATTTTTGAAAAAGGGATGGTAATATTTTTGCGTTTCAATAATCCCGATTGCATACTTAACGCATTGACAAAAGATTTCATATTGAAATTGTAATAACGTAAAAAGACCTCAGTCATCGAAATAATTAGACTAACAAGAAGAACGAAAATAATCATCCCTGCAATAGCTAAAGTGCTTGAATGTTGCAAAAAGTTTTCGGTTCTATCAGCTGCTAAATTGACCTCACTTTCAAATAAATCCTTAAGCTGATAGTAAATGTTATTTCCAAATGCAAGAATGATAAGTAAACCTCGGAAGTGATTTTTTGCAATACTTATTCGCAATAAATCTTTTAGAGACAATTGAAGAATCGTTTCCACTTCTTCTTCCACCTCTTCATTAACAATGCTGTCTTCTGTATTAGAAGTATTCTTTTTATAACTTGCTAACTGTTCTTTCAGTGCCTCAGCAATTTCTCTACTTATGGCATGAATAGCAACTTCTTTCTTTTTTGAACCAGCTGAATCAACCTCAAGTTGTACAACGCCTAGTGCTTGTTGAATGAGTCCTTGTTTCAAGTTAATTGACACTATTTTCTCAAAAGGAATAGCAATAACCACACGTTTCAAGTAGCCTTTTCGAAGCACAAACTCCTTGTCTTTAATTAAAAAGTAGAAGTTATACCAAGTCAAAATTGAATGGGCAATTAAGATTAATACTAAAAGCAATAAGCCAATAAGCCACTTAGGCTCCATCATTTTTGATGCATTCCCTTTAAATACATATAACAATAGTAAAGGCCAAAAAATCCTTATAACTTTCTGAACACTCATAATCAAGAAAAAGAGTGTGCCAGTAACCGATTGTCTTTGTGGTGTATCAAATGAATTTTTAAACATCCTGAATTACCTTTGAAGTTACAATCATTTTAATTTCTTCAGCTGTTTCAAGGGAAATGCCTTTCAAAGATAAGTCATGAGCAGAATTACCAGCAGTATAAATTTTCAAGACGGCAAGATCAAGCATTTTTGAAATAAAGCCTTGGCGAATTTCTACATGCTGAATCCTATTGAAAGGAACACTTATCGTTTTATGCGTTAGATAGCCTGTTCTATAATGCAGATCCTTTTGACGGATGGCATAACCCTTATTTGGAAAACTTAGTTGAATAAACGAGAACTTAATCATTAAAAATATAAACCAAACTAATAAAGCAACACCAAACCAAATAATCTCGATATGATCAAAAGTGAAATAAGCCACGGTTAGGCCTACAATAATCAAAGCAAAAAATATTACCCATTGGATATTTAGTAAACGCTTATACTTAGGTAACAAACCTGTAAATTCTATCGTTTCACTCTTAGGAATATCTGCAAGCCAAACTTGATCATTTTCAATTTGTATCATCTTCAAAATTTTTCTTTGGTGTATAGGGAATTCTTGTACTATTCAGGTCGAAAGATAATGTTTTTTTCATTCCTGTTATTGTTAACTCATAAGATAAGCTGTCTGAAAAGAAACGAGCTGCCATTCTCTTCCTTCAATTACCAGACCGATTCATAGAATAGGTATCTAATTCATCACCTACAAAAGGCAAAATTACTATCTTTGTTTTCGCTATTACCAATTTATAAACCTCAACTGGATTTTATCCAGATTATACAAACGATTACCCCTATGAATACATTTGGAAGAATCTTCAAAATCAGCATATTTGGTGAGTCACACGGGAAAGGTGTTGGGATTACGATTGATGGCTGTCCATCAGGAATCTCATTGACTGAAGAAGATTTATTACACGATTTAAGTCGACGCAAATCAGGCGCTAAAGGTACAACACCACGTATTGAACAGGATTTACCAAGCATTCTTAGTGGAACCTTTAAAGGCAAAACGACTGGTGCTCCTATTATTATATTATTTCATAATACAAATACAAAATCTAAGGATTACAGCAATCTTCTTGATACGCCTCGTCCTGGTCATGCTGATTTTGTGGCACAACATAAGTTCGGAAAAAATAACGACTACACAGGTGGTGGACATTTTTCAGGGCGTATTACTCTAGGTTTAGTTGTTGCTGGATCTGTCGCTAAAAAAATTCTAGGCGACGTAAATATTGAAGCAAACTTGAAAGAAATTGGTGGATCTACTGATTTTGATGCTGCGTTGGACAAGGCTATCAAAAATCACGACTCTATTGGTGGTATTGTTGAGTGTAAAGCCAACAACTTGCCTATCGGATGGGGTGAGCCCTTCTTTGATTCAGTTGAATCGACGATTTCTCACTTGATATTTGCAATTCCTGCAACAAAAGGAATCGAGTTTGGTTCGGGTTTCAATGCCGCTAAAATGACTGGATCGGAACATAATGATAACATTCTAACGCCTGATGGCAAAACAGAAACCAATCATGCAGCCGGTATCAATGGTGGCATTACCAATGGTAACGAGATCATCTTTCGAGTTGCTATTAAACCAACCTCATCAGTAGGTGTTAGTCAACGAACAATGAATATTACCACTTCAGAAATGGAAGATCTGCTTATTGAAGGTAGACATGATGCTTGTATCGCACTTAGAGTACCTGTAATTGTGGAGGCTGTGACAGCTATAGCTCTTGCCGATCTTAAAATGCTTGATAAAGCGAGAAAATAATACAATATAGACGCTGATAAAATATGATACTTTTATGATGATGTAAATATTAGATCATAAATAATCATTTCTAATCTGAGTCAAGAAATAAAAAGAGGATATCAAACTAAATTGATATCCTCTTTTATATTTTTTGAAATCTGAATAATCAGACAATTATTAGTTCATGCAACACTGCTTGAATTTCTTTCCTGATCCGCAAACACAGGGATCATTACGCCCTACTTTTTTGTTTGTTTTAATTGGTGCCTCTGATTGAGAAAAAATAGATTCCATTTGTTGGTAATGGTTTTTCCATTCAGCATCGCGCATTTCGCAAAAAGCAACGCCTTTCTGGAAATCAGTCACACGACCTTCCATCACATCAATATAGTATTGTAACTCTATAGCAGTATGTTTGCCTTCAAACTTAGGTAACATGGCTTTAAATTTCTCAAGAGTTCCCGCATGCTGAATATCACCTAATATTCGAATATAATGATCTAACCACTGGAAATTATCTAAATCAAGGATAGCAAAAATACGATCGAATTGCTCATCAGTTGCGTAATACAATGCTTCAAAGCTAAAGATATATGGTGTTTTACTTTCCTTATCGATATTACCTTCGATATACTCCAAAACCTTATTTACAAACTCATTGGGAAACTTTTTAGCCATCTGTCCTACTAAATACACAGCTTGCTCATTCATCAAGTCCCAATCTTCCTCAACACTAAACAGGTTTAATAAATCGTCAGCATAGTCAAGATGTAGGTGTTTCTCTGCTACTACAGCATACCACAAAGGTGCTGGCAACATGATTCTCAACTCATCAGAATAATAAACTTTACCATTATAAGCATTCTCAAAAGCGTATTTCAATTTCTTGATTATAGCCTCATTTGTTTCTAAATCTCTTAGGTGATTAATAGCCTCGTAAGGTATGCCTTGTTCCTTAGTATCGATTGTTTTGTAAGCTTGTTCGGTAGATCTAATCATAATTTGATATTTGGCACAAAGATATGTTTTTTGTAGACAATACAGATCATTTAATCACCGAATAAAGTAAATTATCATCTATGATTATTATGATATAAATCTACTATTTATAGGGGTTTTAATACAATCTTTCTTTCATTAAAGCATTTTACTTCCCTATATTTACGGCCCCTTTACAATACCTAAACTATACAGATGACACAATTTTTTTACTACCTTTTTATTAAACCTTTATCTCTACTTCCACTTAGAGTCTTATACCTGATTTCGAATCTTTTATTTTTAATTTGTTACTACATTTTATCATATAGAAAAGCCTTGGTTGTTTCAAACTTAAACGCTTCTTTTCCAGAAAAAGATGAAAAAGAAATCAAGCATATCACTAAGAAATTTTATCGCTTTTTTTGTGATTTTGTCATGGAGAGCCTCAAGTGTTTTAGTATTAGCGAAGAGCAGGCCTTAGAGCGATGCAAAATCACAAATCCTGAGGTTTTAGATGATCTTTATAAAAAGAATAAGAGTATTGTTCTGGCTTGCGGTCATTATAATAATTGGGAAATGGCAGCAGCCTGTTTAAATCTTTCACTCAAACATCAAGGAGCGGCGATATACAAACCTTTAAGCAATAAATTTTTCAACAAAAAATTCATAGAATCAAGATCAAAGTTTGGTATAGAACTCATTCCAAAAAGAGAAGCCAAAGATTATTTTACAAACAACACAGACAGAAATGTTATTATTGGCTTTGGCTGCGATCAATGTCCTAAAAAATCGAATAAAAATTTATTTTGGACTCGTTTCTTAAACCAAGACACAGCCATCATGTTTGGAACAGAAAAATATGCCGTTGATTTCGACTATGCTGTTGTTTTTATGCGAATGAATAGAACCAAGCGAGGTTATTACGAGGTAGAATTGGAAATCATAGAAGAGAATCCTCAAACAGCTCAATATGGTGAGATCAGCAAAAAACACACCCAACTGCTCGAAGAACAAATCAAGCTTGATCCTGCGTACTGGTTATGGACTCATAAACGTTGGAAACTCCAAAGAGATCCAAATGAAATGCTTCATTAAAAATAAAAAGGCTATTAGAATACTAAATTCTAATAGCCTTTTTCTTACACTAAAATGCTTAGATTTTAGATGGTAACTTATAAAAAATCTTATTCACCATCTTCCAGTTCCCGTTAAATTTATAAAGCGATATATAATCGATATAGGTTAGCTTCTCTCCCACATAAAATTCAATTTTTGCTACTGCAGCTGTTCCTGTAATATCAATAGATAAGAATTTTACTGTAATCGGCTTTTCTTTTCGAGGTAATTTCCCCGCTTCCAATTTCGCCTCAGTCTTCTCTTTCCATTTATCGATAGGAAGTTCCCACATTTTTTCGCCCTCACCTATTCCCAGCAAAACAAAACCGGGATGAATCCCCTGATCAATTTTATCTAAGTTCCCTTCATTTTGTAAACCTTCAACATAAGAGGTTTGTATTACATTTTTTATGGCTTGTTTTTCCGCTTCAATATCTTGAGCAAAAACTGCTGTGAAAAGAAAAAGCAGCACAAATAAGCTCGTTATTTTTTTCATGAGTCAGGTTTTAGTTAATTAAAAATCTAATATACAATAATGTTAAATAAGTATCAAAGAAAAAACAAAAGAGACCGCATAAAAAGTGGAACCACTAAGTCCATAACGATATTGGGAGAAAATTCCCGTTATTCTATACTTGCACCTATCAGGCTCTGAATCTATACGAAATGTTAATGTCAGGGTCTGATTTAATAAGCCGAAATAGAGAGCCTAAAAGTAGAAATATAGTGCTCTAATTATGAACACAAATTTGTATTGAGAGCCTCGCAAAAAAAGTAGGATCCTCAAAAAACTGATTTTGAGAGAAGAACTAGCGTTAAGGGTTGTAGCGGATAGCCCACAGCTTGTTGAGTTTAATAGAGCGATATTCTTCAAATACGAGAAGGGATGATAAGTGAGCTGCTGATATTGGCGAGGACTATGAGCGGAAAACCTGACTTTCGTCTCCCTTTTTGGGAGCGAAAGAACGCCCAAATCATTTAAAAGTGTAGAATATAAAAAGCCGTCTCAAATTAAATTTGAGACGGCTTCTGATAATATGTTTGAGCTAATTAAAGCGCAGAAACAATACGTTGAGTGTCTTTAGCAATAACTAATTCTTCATTTGTTGTCACAATCATACACTTCACTTTAGAGTCTTCAGTTGAAATGATAGCATCTTTTCCACGAAGACCTTTGTTCTTCTCGAAATCGAAATCTAAACCAAAGTAACCGAATTTACCAGCAATTTTCTCACGAGAAACTGAGTCATTCTCACCAATACCACCAGTGAAAAGAACTAAGTCAACACCACCTAAAGAAGCCGTGTAAGAACCTACAAAACGCTTCACACGATATGCAAACATATCTAAAGCCAATTGAGCTCTTTCGTTTCCTTCAGCAGCAGCATCTTCAAGGTCTCTCATATCAGAAGAAATTCCTGAAATACCAGCTAATCCTGATTCTTTGTTGATTAAGTTATTTGTTTCCTGAATAGAAAGTTCATTCTTTTCAGCGATATATAATAAAGCACCTAAGTCAAGGTTACCTGTACGAGTACCCATCAAAAGACCTTCGTTTGGAGTGAATCCCATAGATGTTTCGATAGACTTACCTCCGTCGATAGCACAAACTGATGCACCATTACCTAAGTGACAAGAAACAATCTTCTTATCTTCGATATTCCATCCTAACATTTCACATGCTTTATGAGCTACAAATTTGTGAGATGTTCCGTGGAAACCATACTTACGAACTTTCAAAGTCTCGTAGCAATCGTATGGTAAACCATACATGAAAGCTTCTTTTGGAAGAGTTTGGTGGAAAGAAGTATCGAATACAGCAACTTGAGGAAGACCTGGCAATAATTTTTCAATAGCTAGGATACCTTCAAGGTTAGCTGGGTTGTGAAGTGGTGCCAATTCACAACAAGCTTTAATATTTGCTTTCGCTTCTTCTGTAATAAAAGCAGAATCCTGGAAATATTCTCCACCGTGAGCAACACGATGACCAGCAGAATTAATTTCCTTAATGTCAGAGATTACACCATGATCAGCATCAACTAAAGCAGCAAGTACTAGGTTAATACCAACTGAATGGTTAGGAATATCTTGAACTTTCTTGACCTTATCTTTTCCCTCAGGCTTGTGAGTTAAAATACCATTTTCAAGACCAATACGCTCAACTAGACCAGAAGCTAAAAGAGTTGCCTCTTCGCCCATGTTCAAAATTTGATACTTTAATGAAGAACTTCCGCAATTTAAAACTAATACGTTCATTAGATTTTGTTTATTATTTGTTGTGATTAAGTATTTTTTTCTGAATTATCAGCTTACATTCCTGCTGCTTGATTTGCAGTAATTGCTACCAAGTTAACGATATCGCTAACTGAACAACCTCTTGAAAGGTCGTTGATTGGAGCAGCCATACCTTGCAATACCGGACCTACAGCCTCGGCACCAGCTAAACGTTGTACCAACTTATAAGCAATGTTTCCAACCTCTAGTGTAGGAAATACCAATACGTTTGCTCTACCTGCAACCTGTGAATTTGGAGCTTTGCTTGCACCAATTGCCTCAACAATTGCAGCATCAGCTTGCATTTCACCATCAATTAAGAATTCTGGAGCTGCTTCCTTAGCCAAACGAGTTGCTTCTACAACCTTATCAACCATTTCGTGCTTAGCCGATCCCATTGTAGAGAAACTTAGCATAGCTACACGAGGTTCCATATTTGCAATTGCTTTAGTTGTTCTTGCAGTAGCAACAGCAATTTCAGCCAATTCGCTAGCTGTTGGGTTTGGATGAACAGCACAGTCAGCAACAACCAACATGCCATTATCACCAAATGTTTTATCTTTTAAAATCAAGATAAAAGCACCTGAAACAACTGAACAACCAGGCATTGTTTTCACAATCTGGAAAGCTGGACGTAAAACGTCTCCTGTAGAATTCAATGCTCCAGCAACTTCACCATCAGCATCGCCTGCTTTAATCATTAGGGTTGCTAAGTAAAGAGGGTCTTTAACAAGCCCCATTGCTTTTTCCATTGTCATTCCCTTCTTCTTGCGAAGTTCAACCAAAATCTCAGCATAAGCTTCCATCTTATCATGATTTTCTGGATCGATGATAATTGCTTTAGAGATATTCTCTAAATTCAATCTGCTAGCTTCTGATTTGATTGTTTCAGGGTTTCCAATCAAAATAATTTGTGCAATTTTTTCATTCAAAAGGATGTCTGCAGCTTGCAATGTTCTCTCTTCAGTTCCTTCAGGAAGAACAATTTTTTTATCATGCAGCTTTGCATTCTCCTTAATCTTTTGCAATAAGTCCATTGTGAGTCAGTAATTTATATGATTTTGTAATCTCGACATTGCGAAATTAGATATAAAAGGTCGAAATGCATTTCGAAAGCGCCTTTTTTAACACATTTTAATCTGTATTAATAATCATTCTTGATAAGAATATTTTTTAATATCTTAGTGGGAATTTAGCTAGAATATCTATATCGTTAAACATTGACTCAGGTATCGTAAAAAGGTATACCAATAAAGACATTCAAATCTTTTAAAATTGAAATAGATTCATGCAAACATCAGATAAATTTCTAAGCTTTTCGGCAACACTCGAAGGTGAGTTTCACAGAGATATGAGCACTCGTTTATTATATGCAACCGATGCTTCGGCTTATAAAGTTTTGCCTATTGCTGTTGCCTATCCAAAGAATGAGGCTGATATTAAGAAATTGATTCTTTTTGCCAATGAACAAAAATTGTCTCTTATTCCTCGTACAGCCGGAACATCTTTAGCTGGACAAGTGGTTGGAGATGGTATCATCGTTGATGTTTCTAAATATTTCACAAAAATTTTAGAATTGAATGAGAAAGAGAAATGGGTTCGTGTTCAGCCAGGTGTTATTCTTGATGAGCTTAATCTTTACTTAAAAGGCTTCGGCTTATTTTTTGGGCCTGAAACCTCAACAGCTTCTCGCTGCATGTTAGGTGGCATGTTGGGAAATAATGCTTGCGGTTCACACTCCCTTATATATGGTAGTACTCGCGATCATACTTTAGAGATTAAAACTTTACTGAGTGATGGATCGTCAGCAAAGTTTTCGGCTTTAAGCGATGACGAATTTCATGAAAAATGTCGTTCAAAAGGAGTTAATTCAAGCTTAGAAACAAAGCTGTATCAACATATTCGTGAAACCCTTGAAAACAGTGAAATTCAAAATGCCATTCATCACGAATTTCCGGATACAAAAAACCATAGACGTAATACGGGGTATGCACTGGATCTTCTTTTAGATAGCTCTCCATTTTCCTCAAGCCTTAAAAAATTCAATTTTTGTAAGCTACTTGCCGGATCAGAAGGGACATTAGCTTTCACTACCGAGATTAAATTGAATTTAGTACCTAGCCCACCAAAGGAAGTAGCATTAGTTTGTGCGCACTTCTCTTCCCTCGAAGAAGCCATGCAAGGCAATTTAATTGCGTTAAAATACAAACCTGGTGCCGTCGAGTTGATGGATGATACCATTCTGAAACTCTCAGAGGGAAATCCCTTACAAGCACAAAATCGTTTTTTTATAAAAGATAAACCAGGAGCCTTACTTATTATTGAATTTGCTCGTGAAAGTCAGAAGGAAATTGAAGAGCTTGCACAGAAAATGGAAGCTGAATTTACGATCAATGGTTTGGGGTATCACTTTCCTATTGTAAGAGGCTCAGATAAAATTAAACGCGTTTGGGATCTAAGAAAATCGGCTCTTGGTGTGCTCTCAAATATGCAAGGCGATGGCAAACCGGTATCTGTTATCGAGGATACTTCTGTTTTACCAGAAGTTCTTCCTGACTATATTGCTGAGTTTAAAATCCTAATGAAGAAACATGAGGTCTCTTGTGTTTTTCATGCTCACATTGGTAGTGGTGAGATACATTTCCGTCCCATTCTCAATTTAAAAGTGGATATGGATCGAGAAAAATTTCATGCTATTGCTCTGGATACAGCTAAGTTGGTAAAGAAATATAAGGGATCCTTGAGCGGTGAGCATGGAGATGGTCGTTTGCGTGGTGAATTTATTCCACTCATGATGGGTGAAGTCAATTATCAGGCTTTTAAGGATATTAAAGCTGTTTGGGA
>Ga0209272_10001050_pt1 | contig 18627 bp, 12 predicted proteins | sample tdDd002_FD_187125 | JGI IMG/M metagenome (GOLD analysis project Ga0209272, IMG submission 187125) | Marine sediment microbial communities from the Atlantic coast under amendment with organic carbon and nitrate - tdDd00.2 (SPAdes)... | ecosystem: Environmental > Aquatic > Marine > Coastal >... | reverse complement strand
GCTTGAGCTTTACGTCACGAATTTTGAAAGCAAATATGCACTTTTAACGAAATAACTTGTACGTAATTTACCAAATGATTAATGTTTTTGTCGCGAAACATACACAATCTTTTACAAGGATTTTATAATGAAAAAAACAATTATAGCAGTGGCATTGACTTCCCTCATCACTGGCGCAGCACAAGCAGCAACAGTCTACAAAGCTGACAACGGCGACAACGTCAAAGTGTACGGCGGTGCGGAAGTTGGTGGTACGTTCGTGTCTGATACTGACAAAACTCCTTTTGGCCCTGACACAACTTTTGTTGATGACTCATTCGCTACTATCGGTCTTAAAGGTCAAACTGGCGACTTCTACGCAAAATTCGAGCTTGATGGCGAGCGTCAAGACTGGACTAAAGATAACAACATGCGCATTATTATCGACAAAGCGTATGTTGGTTACAACGTAACAAAAGGCCATTCAATCGAATTCGGTCGTACCGATACTGCATACGACCACGTTGATGCATTCGGCGACGTAACCAACGAACTAGGTCTTGGTATCTCTGAAGCGGGTGACCAGGACAGCACCATCAAGTACCGCGGTAAGTTCGGTAACGTAAAAGTAGGGATCTCTCACTCTGTTGAAGGTTGGGATGGCGACACAGATGACGCTGGTCACCCTGTGAAATACAGCTACGAAACAGATTCACTATTTGGCCAGGTAACTAACGGTTACATCGGCTATTACGGTGAAACGTTTACAGTGATTGCTGGCGCTGAAGAAGGCGACGAAACATCTATCTACTCACTGCACGGTGAAGTAGAACTAGGCAAAATCACTCTTGCCGGCCTTGTATTCGATGAAACCAAAAACTTTGACAAAGGCTCCGATACAAACGAAGTGGGTGTGAACCTGGGTGGTAAGTACGCAATGACAGAGAAACTAAACCTGCTTGCTAACGTTAACTACTCTGACTCAGATGCATTTGCTGATGAAGCATACTTTGGTGTTGTTGGTGCTGAGTACCGCTACGCATCAAACGTAAAACTGGCTGCTGAAGTTGCATTTGGTGACGTGCTAAAAGGTGCTAAGGATGCAAACAAGAAGAAGACAACTGAATCAGGTGCTTTAGCCTACCTAATGGCTTACTACTGGTTCTAATTTAACCCGATACAACAAGAGAGCTAATCTTTCGTCCCTTGATTAGCTCTCTATCTTTTCTTCCCCCCTTCTTATGAGGCATCTCATGAAAAAAATCGTTTTATCGGCTCTCGCACTTGCAGTTGCTACCGGATGCACAGCCCAAAATTCTTCTGTCCAAGAGCCATCACATGAATGGGTTCAAGATCAGGAATATAACCTAACCATTCTTCATACCAATGATAACCATGGCAACTTCTGGCAAAACAAATACGGCGAACGCGGTATGGCAGCTCGCGCCACACTGATTAAGCAAATTCGATCAGAAGTAGAAGGTGAAGGTGGTTCTGTTCTTCTTCTCTCTGGTGGTGATATCAACACCGGCGTTCCTGAGTCAGATCTTCAAGATGCAGAGCCAGATTTCATTGGTATGAACATGCTAGGTTACGATGCAATGGCCGTCGGTAACCACGAGTTTGATAACCCGCTTGACGTGTTGGCAAAACAAGAAGGATGGGCTGAATTCCCATTCCTTGCCGCTAACATCTACAAAGACGGCGAACGTATGTTCGATGCTTATAAAGTCTTTGATAAACAAGGCATTAAGATCGCTGTTATCGGCCTGACGACTGAAGATACAGCGAAAATCGGTAACCCGGAATATGTCGGCGCAGTTGAATTCAAAGATCCTAAAGAAGAAGCGAAGAAAGTTATCGCTGAGCTGAAAAGCAAGTACAACCCTGATGTGATCATTGCCGCTACCCATATGGGCCACTACCAAGATGGTCAGCACGGTTCAAATGCGGCAGGTGATGTGAAACTAGCCCGTTATTTGAACGAAGGCGATCTGGATATGATCGTTGGCGGTCACTCACAAGAGCCAGTCTGTATGGAAGGCGCAAACGAGTATGCCTCATTCAAAGCAGGCGATACCTGTAAGCCAGATGTACAAAATGGCACCACAATTGTTCAGGCACACGAGTGGGGCAAGTATGTGGGTCGTGCTGACTACACATTCAAAAACGGTGAGTTCACATTAAAGTCTTACGACTTAATCCCTGTTAACTTGAAGAAAAAAATCAAAGTTGACGGAAAAAAAGTTCGTGTATTCATCCAAGATGAAATCTCCCAAGACGAAACCGTCTTCAACACACTGAAACCTTTCCAGGACAAAGGCCAGAAAGCACTAAGTGTGAAGATCGGTTCTTCAAACGGTGATCTTATCGGTGAACGTAAGATCGTTCGTAACAACCAGACAAACCTTGGCCGTCTAATCGCTACTGCTCATATGGAGCGCGCCAAAGCTGACTTCGGCGTAATGAACTCTGGTGGTGTGCGTGCTTCTATCGCAGGTGGTGATATCACTTATAAAGATGTTCTGACTGTACAGCCATTCGGCAATATCGTGACTTATGTCGATATGACAGGTACCGAAATTCAGGACTACCTAGATGTTGTCGGTACGAAAACTAAAGATTCAGGTGCTTACGCTCAGTTTGCAGGTCTAACTATGACAGTCAATGGCGACACCGTTTCTGATGTTAAAATTAGCGGTAAAGCCCTGAACGAAAAAGAAACTTACCGTTTCACCATTCCTTCTTTCAACGCTGCTGGCGGTGACGGTTACCCGAACATCACTCAGCACCCTGCATTTGTAAACACAGGTTATGTTGACGCAGAAGTACTTAAAGATTTCATCGAATCTAAAGGTGCTGTTGACGTTACTGCATTCCAGCCAAATGGCGAAATTGTTTATAAGTAAGTATGGATTTATGCCCTGTTAAGGATAGCAGGGCTTCTTTAGGATAAAAATAATGAAAAAATCAATTCTAGCACTATCCATCGGTGCTGCTGTTTCATACGGTGCTCAGGCAAATATCATCATCTCTGAGACTACTGAAAGCTCCGGATTTAATAAAGCCATTGAAATTGCGAATACAGGTACTGATACAGTTCCGCTAACAGGCTACTCATTAGTTAAAGCTTCTAACGGCGGAGGCTCTTGGGGTGAGCCTATTGATTTAAGTGCATATACGTTAGCACCTAACGAAACACTTGTTATTGTTCACAATAGTACGCAAGAAGGAAAAATATCTGATGAACTACTCGCTGCTGCAGACATCCGCGATGGCAGTGTCGCCAACTTCAACGGTGATGATGCTTTAGCACTACTAAAAGATGGCGTTGAACACGACGTCATGGGCAAAAAGGATGTAAAAGAAAACTATAACAAAGATGTAACGTTGCGCCGTGTAGATACAACACCTTCTGCTACATATGATGCGTCTAAGTTTTCTACTCATGATGGTAGCGATCACAGCGATTTTGGTAAATTCAGTAACGAACCTACGCTTCCACCTGTAGCGACACCATCAACAATTCAGGAAATCCAAGGCCAGAGCTGGTCATCAACAATTGATGGTATTGATGTACCAAACAAAGTTTATGAATCAGCGAGTTACCACGAAGTAACAGGCGTTGTCACCGCTATTCAAAAAACAGCACTAGGAAGTGATCTTAAAGTCGGCTTCTTCATGCAGGCCCCAAGTGATAGTGACGCACTAACTTCCGACGGTATCTTTGTTGAAACAAACAATATCTCAGAGCTTTCTGTCGGTTCTGCTGTTACCGTTGTTGCAAAAGTTAAAGAAGACTACGGCTGGACAAAGCTTGTTAAAGTTGACTCCGTAAAAGTGACAGGCTCAGAAACAGCGCCAGCAGCAACGACTCTACGTGTTCTAGATTCAGACAAAGAAGACTTTGATTTCACACTAGAACGCCACGAAGGCATGTTGATTCAATTCGACAAAGACTCTGACATGCGTGTCAGCCGTACCTTCGGCTTCGACTATGGTCCGAAACGCAACAACATGGTGGTTTCTAATGGTCAGGTGAACCTGCATCCAAACCAGAATAATGCACCTGTTGTTCATGACAGCAATATCGATACTGACCCCGAGAGACAAACTGACTGTAACAAAGACAAGCGTATTGTCGTTGAGTCTTTCGAAGCTGTTACAAAAGGTACTCACATTCCTTGGTATCCAGACTTTGGTACAGCTAGTGCAGCACCAATGCCTGACGGCACCACCACTTCAGATGATTACGTTCGTATCGGTGATGTACTTGACGGTTTCGAGGGTGTCGTAAGTTATTCCTACGGTGAATATCGCTTCTATGTCACCAACACGGTGACAAAAGATAACTTCGCTCGTGAAAGCTCCGAGCGTACACAAGCACCTGTGCTAAAGGAAGGCGGAAACCTTCGTGTGGCTACCTTCAACGTTCTTAACTACTTCAACTCACCGTTTGGTGGTGACTGTAACCCAACAGACCCAAGCGATAGAGACTCAGTTTCAGGGGGAAGCTGCAGTAATCGTGGAGCAGCATCAGAACAAGAGTTTCAGTTACAGGGCGATAAAATTGCTCGAGCAATTATTGCAGTCAATGCTGACATCGTCGGTCTGATGGAAATCGAAAACAACGGCTTTGGTGAAAAGTCTGCGGTTTCACACTTAGTTGCCAAAATTAATAACCTCATTGATGATGAAAAAGATCACTACTCGTACGTTGCCGATAAAGATGGCAGTCAATACGTCGGTTCTGATGCGATTGCCAGTCAGGTTATCTTCAAAGAAAGCAAAGTTTCTCTAGATACTTATCGTCTAATTGAAATGCCAGAACAGCATGCACCTAAAACTGACGGTGAAAGCGGAGATAACTATCAACGTGATACCATCACGCCAACATTCAAAATCAACGGAACAGAAGAAAAAATTACTGTCGCTGTTAACCACCTAAAATCAAAAGGGTCTAAATGTTGGGAAGACGCTGCACCTGTCGCCGAAGGCGGTCAGGCTGGTAAAGACCCTGACAAACAAGGTTCTTGTGAAAACTTCCGTGTATCAGCGGCTTTCCACCTAGGTCAAGAGCTAAGCAAGATCGATGGTTCCAAGCTGATTCTTGGTGACTTAAATTCTTACGGTAACGAAGATCCAATCATGGTTCTGACTAACCGCGATAACGCACCTCAAGATCATGTAATCAAATCTGCACGTAATACGTATATTGGTGGTGATAAAGACGTACTGGGAACACCGCTACACGGTGATGAGGGTGCTGTAATTACCGATTCTTATGGTTATGTTAACATTGTTCGTCAGCTTCACCCTGATTCATACAGCTACTCCTACAACGATGAAGTTGGCACACTCGACTACATCCTTGTTACGCCAGAGCTTGTGGGTAAAGTAATCGATGCAACCGACTGGAACATCAACGCTGGCGAATCGACTCTATTCCAATATGCAGATAAAAATAACTGTCTGGATGGCGAGTGCTCAACACGATTCAAAGATATGTACCGTGCTTCGGATCACGATCCAGCGATTGTTGTTCTTAACTTCGACGGTTCCGTTGTTCCACCACTAGACCCATGTGATGATCCAAATGATGACTCATGTGTGCCTTGGACTCCAATTGGCCCAAGCGATCCTATTCACCCACTAGACCCATGTGATGATCCAAATGACGACTCATGTGTGCCTTGGACTCCAATTGGCCCAAGCGATCCTATTCACCCACTAGACCCATGTGATGATCCAAATGACGACTCATGTGTGCCTTGGACTCCAATTGGCCCAAGCGATCCTATTGACCCAACAGAACCACCGGTTGAAATTACTCCACCATCTAATCCAGTAAATCCGCCAGCAGATTTGCCTGAGATTCCATCTGCACCTGTTGTTGGCGAACCGATTAAGGTTATGTTCGACTTAACAAATATCAATGGCACCCAGCTTCATGCCGGTGACAAAGCTGTACTGAACATCGCCAAGATCAGCGCGTTCAAAGCGGCTGTTGCAGGGGCTGATACCAACACAGTGATTCTAACAAAAGCAATCATTGAGCAAGGCTGGGTCGAGCTTGAAGGTGATATTTCTGAGGCCGGTGAATTCAAGATGACGAAACAAATCATCGATGGAGTAACAGGTCTGCCAACCTATACTTCTCCGGCAGAGACTATCAAAGTTGCCGAGAAAAACGATGACAAAACTCAGCCAGTTGATTCTAACCCTGGCCACAGCCACGGTGGTTCAACCGGTCTGTTCGGTCTATTGTCACTACTAGGTCTTGGTTTCTTCCGTCGCAAGATGAACAAATAACTCAAACCTAGCTAATCAAGGGAGGCTTTCAATGCCTCCCTTTTTTCTGAGACTAAGATATGAAAAAGACACTGCTCGCTATACTGACCCTCTCTTGTTTCAGCGCCAACGCAGCTTATGTTCAGGCTGATGACCCGCACGTTGTCGCACCGTTTTCTGTTACTTGTAAAACTAAGCAAGTGGCGCCACCGGTTAATCCGGGCGACATTAACAACCCAGACGGTTACTACAATTTAGCGCTGAACAAAACGGGTGACGAGCTAAAGAGTACGCTTAACATCATCATCTCGACCGGTATAGCCAAGCTTCCCTACTCTTCTTCTTCGTTTGATGTATGGGATGCATTAGATATTACCGATGAAGACCCTAACAACTCAGATAACGTTATTCTTATCTACACTGGGCGCTCACAAGCGAAAGGGCAAAAAACCGGACAGGGCAACCTCGGGCGTGATAACTGGAACCGAGAACACTCCTACCCTAAGTCCAATGGCGGCTTCAATGACAGAGGTGCTTATGGGTATACCGATATTCATCACCTTCGTCCATCCGACGAAAGCGTAAACTCAACGCGTGGTAACCTAGAATACGACTATAGCGATAAGCCTGTCGCCGAAGCACCTGAAAACCGCTACGACTCCGATTCATTTGAACCGCGCGACGCCGTAAAAGGTGATGTGGCGCGTATGATGTTCTACATGGCGACCCGCTATGAAGGCAAGGACAGTATCACGCCGGATTTGGAACTGGTACCAAGCATTTCCAACAATGGTACAGCTCTAGGTAATGTTTGCTCCTTGCTTCAGTGGAACCAGCTTGATCCTGTAGATGATTTTGAGTCAAACAGAAATACTAAAATCCAAAAGATTCAAGGAAATAGAAACCCATTCGTTGATAACCCTCAATGGGCAGACGAAATCTTTGCCAAGGATTGTAAATAACAAAAATAAAGGTCAACGCAAGTTGACCTTTATTTCATCATGCTACGCTATAGAAAAAGTACGAGATCAGATACGATCTGTATCTCTAATCATCTCTTTATCACGGTCTTGTCTATCAGCATACTCATCATCGACGGTCGGTTGATAAGAAAGCTCATCTGTGGAGCTGCACCCTAGTAATGTTAATCCGAACAGTAAAATTATTATTCTCATATCACATCCTTTTCTACCTATGGCAACATAATCCTAGTACATTAGTCTGATTTATCCACACAATAACCATCAACATAGAAACAAATACGGTTTTATATAATAAAATACAATTTATTATTTATTGAATAGATCATAAAAAGGAGGATACAGTGCAAATTAATTAATGACTTACTATTTTCAGACCGGGTGCATCCTTGCTAGCTACATTCTTTAATGCCTAATTATATCTATTTGTTTTTAGAAGCATTTAACTATACCCCTTTCACTATTCCTCGCTTTCACCCACAGACACAACAAGCCTCGCATAACTATTGCTTACTCAAAATGTTACCCTGTTATGATGATAGAGTTGGCAAATAAAACCGTATTCATTCGCCGTATTAATAATATGGAAGTATATCAACTGACAACTGGCATATTTAACGAAGGAGGTAACCATGAAAAAGGTATTTGGCTCCGCCAGTATAATACTACTATTCATTTTCGGCGCTTCTATTTTTTATAAAACTGAACTGTTACAGCTCTATCATACTGTTAGATTATTCGACCATGATGTGGTCGTTGGGAACTTTTCCAACATGAAACGGCTGGCTCCCACAAAGACCATTGCACCTTCCGGTACCATTGACAAGCTCGGGCAACATCCCTTCCCTCTACCTCGGCACTTTACCTATAACAACCAGACAATTGACATGCAGCACTGGATTGAAGGCTCAAGTACTACCGCTCTGATCGTCTTGAAGGAAAACAACATTACCTTTGAAAAATACTACCAAGGCACCGATGAGTTTGACCAAAGGATCTCCTGGTCAATGGCCAAATCATTTCTCAGTGCTATTTTCGGCGTTGCTGTCGAAGAAGGACTCATTCCTGATTTAAGTGAACCCGTTACACAATACGTTCCCAGTTTAATCGGATCGGGCTACGACGGTGTAAGCATTAAAAATGTGCTGCAGATGTCCAGTGGTATTTATTTCAATGAAGACTATAGCGACTTTGGCAGTGATATTAACCGGATGGGACGACTCATGGCTTTTGGCGGTAGTTTTGATGAATTCGCAACCACACTGACTCGTGTTCGAGAACAAGGAACTTATATGTCGTATGTCAGTATGGATAGTCATGTCGTTGGTATGGTACTTCGGGCAGCGACGGGAATGAATATCGAAGACTATTTTGATGAAAAACTATGGTCAAAATTAAATACTGAACGCGAAGCTATCTATATAACCGACAGCACCGGAGAGCCGATGGTATTGGGAGGGTTAAACCTGATAAGCCGCGATTATCTCCGCTTGGGTAAACTCTATCGCGACGACGGCCGACTCGATAACGAACAAATTATTCCCGCCCGCTGGATTGAGGACAGTATAACGCCTGATGCTCCCCATTTGATGCCAGGAAAAAGAAACAGTGCCGATACTCATTGGGGATATGGCTATCAATGGTGGATACCTGAAAACGCCAATGAAGAGTTTCTGGCGATTGGAATATATGGCCAATATATTTATATCAATCGCCTAGCGAATGTCGTCATTGTTAAAAATAGTGCCGATCTCGAATTTATGGCCAACGGCTATGAGAGTATGGATTATGCTCTAGCCGCATTTAGGGTTATCGCTCATTCATTATCTGGCAAGCCATAAGCACATCCAGCGGCCTTGTTGAATCTATGTGCAAATGTGCTCAAACAGCTGGTCGGCAAGGCTCTGAAGCGTACCTTCGGAAGGCTGGGTATGCGAAAACGTTCTAATCCCGTAGATCCCCATAACCAAAAATTGTGCCAACTGGTGATGATCACGCTCTGACGATAGCTCATTGTCCTGCTGTGCTTGTTGGATTTTTGCTGCAATGGCTTCTTCCCACTGGTTAAGCATTTGGGTGATCACGTTTTCGACTTCGTCATCTTGCTTAGTAAGTTCAGTCAACGCCTTTTGTAACAAACAATCTTTGATTTCTTCTCGCTCGCACTCATCTACAACACTATCGAGATACCGTTTTAGCGCATCAAGACTTGATACTTCACCATCGAATAACGCCATAAATTCAGCTTGACGATCGGAGCGATATTGTTCAAGTGCAGCCAACAACAGTCCGCGCTTATTATCAAATGCACAATATATTGACCCTGGGTGTAATCCCGTGGCTTTCTTGAGATCTTGCATGCTGGTTTTACTATAGCCTTTGGCGATAAATGCAGCCATGGCAGCTCTTAATACATGCTCTCGGTCAAACTCAGCACTTCTCATCGGTAAACTCTTTCTAACAGCTCTATATTTCTCAATTCTACTGAATCTTGAGTGAACATTCAAAAAACAACTTGAATGTTCGTTCAAATAAGTCTAACTTGAATATGTATTCAAGAATGAGGCGAGACACATGACGGAAAGTTTATTTCAACCATTTGTACTTAACGCTACGCTTACACTCGACAACCGCATTTTAATGGCACCACTAACACGCTGTATGGCCGACGATAATCTGGTTCCGACCCAGGCTATGGCTGACTATTACGCTCGAAGGGCTGATACCGGATTAATTATTTCTGAAGCAGCCATTATCCGTCCCGATGGTCAGGGTTATCCCAATACCCCAGGTCTTTTCTCGGCAGAACAAATTGCTGGTTGGCAGAACGTAACAAGTGCCGTGCATGCAAAAGGCGGGAAGATTTTCGCTCAACTTTGGCATACCGGCCGAGTCGCTCACCCTCACTTCTTCGGCGGCGAATACGTACTGGCACCCTCAGCGAAAAAAGTCGATGGCAGCGTGCCACGTATGCGTGAACTAACTTACACGGTACCGAAACCAGCAACAGCTGAAGATATCGAACAGTTAGTTGCTGATTACGCACTAGCAGCAGAAAATGCGATCAAAGCCGGTTTTGATGGTGTGGAAATCCATGGCGCCAACGGCTATCTGATCGATCAGTTCCTGCACTACAGCAGTAACGACCGTGAAGATGAGTTCGGTAGTACGCCTGAAAATATGACTCGTTTCCCGCTTGCCGTTGTTGATGCCGTCGCCAGCCAAATTGGTACAGATCGGACAGCGCTGCGCGTTTCACCTGGCGCATATTTTAATATTGAAGGTGATAAGCGCGATCGCCAGGTATTCGATCACTTCCTTGCTGAGCTGGAACAGCGTGAACTCGCCTTCCTGCATATCGGTATTTTCGATGACAGCATGGAGTTTGACTACCTAGGAGGAACCGCCTCCAACTACGTTCGTAGTCGATACTCAAAAACCTTGGTGGGTGTGGGTAGCTATACCGCAGAAACAGGTAGCGAGGCTATCCATAACGATAAGTTTGACCTGCTGGCGATAGGCAGACCACTGATTGCCAATCCGGACTACGTCGAGAAAGTGAAGAAGGGCGTAGCGCTGGTTGAATATTCCGATACAATGCTCGCCGAGTTAGTGTAACTCTCCCCCTTTACCAGAATGACGGAGAGGCCCCTTGCCTCTCCGTTACTACACCTCATTAACCCATTAGCCTCAAGTTGCTCATTCTTGCAATGTAGTGGCATAGCCAAATTCTCCCAGATAACCTCCTATCCCGTTTAGGCATCTTGCAACTAAGGAAAATCGAGATCTTTACCACAGAACATATGCACACAATCGAATAGAGTAGGCGTAACTTCTTGCAAGATAAAACAATTTAAGGCTCTTTGTACAAGTAATCATTAAATGAAGCCAAGAGTGTGCTGCTATTCGCTACAAGCAACTATGTCTATTCGCCATTACCTCCAGAGTAATACGACAAGTCCACTTTCGTTTGCAACTCTAGAGCAATAGCAAACATAAATTGGTTTTTATCTCACTGATTATATTTTAATGAATACTGAGAAACGTATTTCTACGTTTGTAACATGGCTTTATTGCGTTAATTGCCAGTAACACTTTCTGCTCAGGATTTTGAACAATGAAGTTTTCTCATAAACTGGTTATTTCAAGTACATTAATTGCAACCGGTGCCATTGCGGCTTTGTCAGCCGTTCTGTATTTCAACTCATACAAAGATATTACTACCAATGTCACCCACCAAATGGAAACTGACTCCGTCTCTATGGCAAACCACATAGGTACCTGGTTACAGGGGAAGGAAAAGCAGATAAGAATGCTTCGTCAGGGTATTTCACAAGCAACCAATGATGAGGGTATACAAAATCTTATCGACCTACCGCTTCTCAAGCAGGAGTTTTCTGTTACCTATGTCGGCCTCGAAGATCGGCCAAACCTTATTATTAACTACCCTTTCAATAAAAAGGATTACGATGCCCGAAAGCGTTCTTGGTACAAGGAAGCGAGGGCGAAAGGTGACATTAACATCAAGAAACCCTACCTCGACACCAAAACCCAAAAACTGATGTTTGCAATAGGTGCGCCGATTGCCGACTCCCGTGGTATTCAAGGTGTGGTAAACGGAAAAATTGAATTAGATGCATTACTTGCGATCCTCAATCACCACTCTTTAGGTAATAGTGGTTATGCCTATCTTGTGGGAGATGACGGTATTATCATCAGCCACCCAGATCAGAGCTATAATGGCAAACCGCTTTCTGCACTCTTCGCGCAGACACCGACAATGGGAAACAAACTCCAAGTAGCCCAAATTAGCGGTGAAGATAAACTGCTCTCTTTTGCACCAGTCAATATTAAGGGGGCAGGCTGGAAAGTTGGCCTGGTAATGGACTCATCAACAGCCTACGCATCCATCAGCCATATGAGGAGTCTCATTATCGGCTTTATGCTGGGAACAGCCGTTCTCTGTTTCTTTTTCTACCAACTGATCATTGCTCGGCTTCTCAAGCCCATGCAATTAATCAGCGATGCCATGCGTCAAATCGCCAGTGGCAAAGCAAATCTCGGCCAGCGCATTAATACTAGCAGCGGCGATGAGTTTCAAGATTTAGCCGATGACTTCAACCACTTTATGGGTTCACTCCAGAACCTGGTTGGCGAAATTCAGACTATCGGAAACAACTTGCTAGATACCAGCCTTGCAGCCAAAACGACAGCGGGTGATGCCGCCAGCCATACTTCGAATCAACGCCAAGAAATTGATCAGCTCGCAGCCTCTATCAATGAGATGGCAACAACCTCTAACGATGTTGCCGAAAATGCCCAGCAGGTGGCACATTATACCGAAGATGCCAACAAAGCCGTTTGTGAAGGCAGTAATATGGTGCAAAACACCGCTGTCGCTATCAACGTATTGTCTGAACAGCTTGAGCAGGCACGGCAGACCGTTAATGTTCTCGCAGAGCATAGTGAGGGGATCGAATCAATCACTAGTGTTATCAGTGCTATTGCCGATCAAACCAACCTATTGGCACTGAATGCGGCCATTGAAGCAGCCAGAGCCGGAGAACAAGGCAGAGGCTTTGCGGTCGTGGCCGACGAAGTTCGCAGCCTCGCATCCCGCACCCAAGATGCCACCAGCGAAATTAACACCATGATTGGCATACTTCGCGAAAAAACCAACGAGACGGTAAACGTGATTGAAACCAGCCGTAAAGGTGCTCAAAAGACCGTTGAAGAGGCAGAGCTAGCCAGAGATTCTCTAAGTAAGATCAACAGTTCAATTGAACAAATATCCGGTATGACACTACAAATAGCCAGTGCTGCAGAGCAACAAAGCTCTACAACCGAAGAAATAAGCCGAAACTCTGAAGCGCTCCTAGCTGCTACCGCCTCACTCAACCAGAGTGCATCCGACACGCATAACATGAGTGAATCTCTGCAGGAACAATCACAACAGCAACAGGTACTGCTCGGCCAATTTAGCCACTAGAGGCATACCTAACTACACATCCTAAGACAACCAAGCCACATCCGAACACCTCAACACAACAAGGGTGGGAAGTCTCACCCTTGTTCCTCCTACAGCAACACCTACAACAAGACCAAGCAGCTAAAGCTCTGCTATGCTTTGAAAAGTGTCCTTCTGTTTCGCAGAACCTTTTTTCAGCCGTACTTTTTTAAGTAATGTTTTTCGGTAGCCGTTATTCAACGATAGTTTTTGCAGGGGGAGCTCGTATGGAACAATCACCAGACAAAATCATGACCCGGCTTGCTTACCTCGGACTCCTGCCATTTGTTATCAGCCTTGTTTGCATCTGGGCCGATAAAACCTTATTTGGCCTAAGTGCCCAAAAGGTATTTATTGCCTACAGTGCGGTGATTTTAAGTTTTCTTGCCGGGATCCTATGGGGAAATGCGATTGATCACATCAAACATAAGCTCAGCCGCAATGCACTGATCCTCAGTATTCTGTTCTCTCTCATTGCATGGGGCGTACTGCTTCACTCTCCCGCGAGCTATGTGGTTTCTATACTGGTACTGTTGTTTGGGTTTGTGGCGGTATGGTTTGCCGAAATGAAGATCCGCCAAATAGAAAAAGAAGGGAAACCTGAAGGCTATCAACCCATGCGCAATCGATTAACTGGGCTCGTGGCCCTGATTCATCTGGTGGCTTTGGCTAGCTGACGGTTTGGTTTGGGAGAGTCAGAGGTTTGCGCATAGCGCAAACCTCTTTTCATACATTACGAGGGATAAACTAACTGGCAATCAATTTAAATCGGATCACTTCAAGGGTTTGGGGATGGATAACATGAACCTCTTTTGCCGTGTACTGCTTCACCACAATATGGCCACTTTTAGGGAGGACCTTTTTTGCCGAGCCGACCACATGATGAGCCTTGAAGGCTTGGCCTGTAATATTCAGCACACCCGTTAACGCTCCTTCAGAGTCATCATTGGCGTTAGGGTTAACCGAAAGAATGAACCCGCCCTTCTCATTGACCTTCAAGATAAAGTGATAATCTTTGCCGCTATACCCCTCCCAAGTGCCCACAGGCATAGGAATGTTCTCCAAACTCGAATAATGGAGATACAAATTTCTATGCTCTTCGCTTTCAGGCCGATACTTAGCCGTCACAAACTTGTATTTAGGCTCTTCATTATCCAGCTTTGGTGCGCTTTGTAAGATAAAAAAGCCGGCTACAGCTAACAAAGAGATAGCGATTAAAAATTGAAAAAAGCGGATCACCACAGTTCCTTTTGATACCCGTTCAATACAGCAGATCGTAGATCACCATCCACAATGGCGTTACTGGTATTACTTCGGTTAAATAATAAACATCTTTAGCCAGATAGCAAAAATACGTTTCCCAACTAGCTTCCAAAAACCAGCATAGAGTGCCATATCATTGCTACTGATAGATATATGCAACCCCTATTAATAATCGAAAGACTGTGCCGCGTATCACTAATCACCATTTAAAATAAGCACTTCCTGCCATGTTTTCTATGCTTAATAAACTAAATAATTTGCCTGATACACCAAGCTAACGAAGCTCATAAGTAACAGAACTCTCATTTCGACAATATAGATGTAACGACATGTGAATAAATTGATCTTAATCATGAAGACAAACTAAAAGATACATTTAAAATACCACATTAAACATGGCCACTTGAGCAACACGATTGCACGGGAGTTCGTTGGTGAAAGCAATCAGTCTATTTAACATCGCAATATTACGTGTGATCTTGTTCATCTCGCTCTTTGTGGGTGGGATATCGCCCGCGAATGCGCTGTTTGTCAGCCCACCTAAAGACCCAATCCCCCTGATCAAAGAAACCTTTCCTAACGCAACCAATATCGAAGACAAACAGGGAGAACCCCCGGTCTGGCGTATCTATAACAATCAGGACATCATAGGCTATGCCTTTGAAACTAATGATATAGCTAAAATTCCGGCCTACTCGGGTGAACCGGTCAATATGTTGGTTGCTATCGACCCTCAGGGAAACTACCTGACAACAAAGGTACTCGAGCATCATGAACCCATTATTTTGGCCGGTATTCCGGAACAAAAACTATGGCGATTTGCCGATCAGTACACCGGACTGTCAGTAAAGGACAGGATCAAGGTCGGTGGTAATAGAAATGAAGGATATGTTGCGGTTGATGGCCTGTCTGGGGCAACGGTAACCGTTATGGTCATGAATGTGGCCGTAACCAAGGCGGCAACAAAGGTGGCCCAGGCTCTGGGGATAGTTAAGAAGCAACAAAGCATTATTCAACCTCCGTCCACCATCCTACAAGACCAATTTGAAAAAGCAGACTGGCTCCAGCTCACTGGTGATGGTTCAATCCGTAAACTCTACCTTACCAATGAGAAAATAGATGAAGCTTTTGTCGGCACTGATGCCGAACATATTGATAACGCTCCGGCTGATGAAAAGCAGGACATGTTCGCCGAGATCTATTTTGCCTTAGCCGACGTCCCCACCATCGGGCGCAACCTGTTCGGCGATGCTGACTACGAGTGGTTAACGTCAGCTCTCAAACCAGGTGAACACCTGGTTGCCGTACTGGGCAACGGTTATTCGTTCAAGGGCTCGGGTTATGTTCGCGGCGGGATATTCGATCGTATACAAATCCATCAGGGTGAGAACGAAGTTTCGTTTCGCGATCTCGACCACAACCGTATTACCGATCTCTATATCAATGGCGCACCGTCGTTCAAAGAAATGTCTGTCTTTAGGGTACAGGCTCACCATGAACTGGATCCGGGAGCCAGCTGGCAGCTCGAGCTACTGGTAAGACGACAAACCGGTCCGGTCGACAGTCTTTTTACCAGCTTCAAAGGCAGCTACGACATGCTGGAAAAATATGTCGATACGCCACCTGCAATTGTCCCCGAACCTGAATTATCACTCACCCAGCAGGTATGGAAAGAACGTCAGGTCGAAGTCGTAATACTCCTCATTTTATTGGCTGTCTTGTTAATGATCCTGTTCTTCCAGGACATACTGGTTCGCCACCCAACCTTTGTCCACAACCTGCGTCATGGCTTCCTGGCGGTCACGGTGGTATTCATTGGCTGGGCTTGGAGCGGACAGCTGTCGGTAGTCAATGTGTTCACCTTCTTGCATTCGCTCATGAGTGACTTCTCGTGGGATCTCTTCCTGCTCGATCCGATAATCTTCACCCTGTGGTGTGCCGCCGCCGTTACCATTCTGCTGTGGGGACGCGCTGTTTATTGTGGCTGGTTATGTCCGTTCGGGGCACTGCAGGAGCTAGTCAACCAATTTGCCCGTCACTTCAAAATACCCCAATTTGAATTGCCGTATGCGATTCATGAACGCCTGTGGGCAATCAAGTACCTAATCCTGCTGGTACTGTTCGGTATTTCTCTCGACTCGCTGGCACTGGCTGAGCAGTTTGCCGAAATCGAACCGTTTAAGACAACCTTCTTGCTGAAATTTGACCGGGAGTGGCCGTTCATTGCCTGGGCCGTATTCCTGATTCTGATAAACCTAATAAACCGCAAGCCCTTCTGTCGCTATTTGTGTCCGCTAGGTGCGGCCTTGTCGGTAACTAACAATATGCGTCTGTTCAGCTGGCTTAAACGCCGCCCTGACTGCGGCACACCTTGTAAAACTTGTGCGAAAGAATGCGAAATACAGGCCATCCAGCCCGATGGTGTGATCAACATGCGTGAATGCCATTACTGCCTGGATTGCCAAATCACCTATTACAACGATGAAAAATGTCCGCCACTGAAAAAACTCGCGCGCAAAAAACGCCGGGACTCAGAGCTGGATATCCCTGTCGTTGTTACCGAATGAAGAGGAAATGCGAGCAGAAAACAGAACATCGAATATTTATGATCCTACAACTATAAATAACCGTGGCGCGTAGATAATAACGGTATGGAGAGCCAACCATGAGCGACAACAAGAACAATGATCTGATAGAGCAATCTAACCAAGACACATTGCCTAACGAAGAACGACGTAAATTTTTCGGTAAAACCGCCGCTATCGGTCTAGGTGCGGCGGTTGCCCCAATGTCTGCAGCAATGTTTGCCTCGATGGCACAAGCCAAGGCAGCAGAAGCGGCTAACAGCCCGTTTGTTCACCCGGGCGATCTGGATGAATACTATGGATTCTGGAGTGGTGGCCATTCCGGTGAAGTACGTATTATGGGTTTGCCATCAATGCGTGAATTAATGCGTATCCCTGTATTTAACATTGATAGTGCAACCGGATGGGGCCTTACCAACGAAAGTAAACGTGTTAAAGGCGACAGTGCGGATGTACTGGCGGGAGATTCACACCACCCCCATATGAGCATGACGGACGGTCGATACAACGGTAAATACGTTTTTATTAACGACAAGGCCAACAGCCGCGTAGCCCGTATCCGCTGTAATGTAATGAAAACAGATAAGATGCTGACCGTCCCGAATGTCCAGGCTATCCACGGTCTGCGGGTACAGAAAGCGCCTGAAACCAAGTACGTGATCTGTAACGGTGAGTTCGAAATTCCGATGGACAATAACGGCAAGTCGACACTGGAAGATGTCAGCACTTACCGCTCACTGTTCAACATCATTGATGCCGAAAAGATGGAAGTCGCTTTCCAGGTAATGGTTGACGGCAACCTCGACAACACGGATGCTGATTACGACGGTAAATACTTCGCCTCGACATGTTATAACTCTGAAATGGGTATGACGCTGGGCGAGATGATCACCGCCGAACGTGACCATGTGGTTGTATTCAATCTGGCGCGTTGTGAAGCGGCATTAAAAGCCGGCGAGTTCAAAACTTACAACGGTAACGATGTGCCTGTTCTTGATGGCCGCAAAGGCTCCGAGCTTACCCGCTACATTCCGGTTCCGAAATCACCGCATGGCCTGAATACATCGTCAGATGGTAAGTATTTTGTAGCCAACGGCAAGCTATCGCCAACAGTATCGGTTATTGCTATCAATAAACTTGATGATCTGTTCAGTGATAAAATCAAGCCGCGTGACGCAATCGTCGCAGAGCCGGAACTGGGCCTCGGTCCTCTTCATACCGCCTTTGACAACCGCGGCAACGCCTATACCACCCTGTTCCTTGATAGCCAGATTGCCAAGTGGAACGTCGAAGACGCCATCAAGGCCTACAACGGCGAAAAAGTAAACTATATCCGCCAGAAACTGGATGTGCACTATCAGCCGGGACACAATCATACATCACAAGGTGAAACCCGTGATGCCGATGGCAAATGGTTGGTATCACTATGTAAATTCTCGAAAGACCGCTTCCTGCCGGTCGGTCCGCTACGTCCAGAAAATGACCAGCTGATTGACATTTCCGGTGACGAAATGAAGCTGGT
>Ga0209272_10001049_pt1 | contig 18679 bp, 16 predicted proteins | sample tdDd002_FD_187125 | JGI IMG/M metagenome (GOLD analysis project Ga0209272, IMG submission 187125) | Marine sediment microbial communities from the Atlantic coast under amendment with organic carbon and nitrate - tdDd00.2 (SPAdes)... | ecosystem: Environmental > Aquatic > Marine > Coastal >... | reverse complement strand
GTGAAGTTAGCATCGATTGGCTCAGTCCCTTCAATCAGTCCACGATTGCCAGATAGGTCGCCGGAGACATCACCCACATTCGCAGTTGGAATGTGAAGCTCCATTTGAACAATCGGTTCGAGCACAATAGGATCTGCATTGTTGATCGCATCTAAGAAGGCTTTCTTACCGGCGATGACAAACGCGATTTCTTTTGAGTCGACCGAATGATACTTCCCGTCGTAAACCGTAACTTCCACATCTTTGATTGGATTACCAGAAATTGCCCCTTCTTCTAGCGCTTGAACAATACCTTTTTCTACGGCTGGTATCAGTGCAGTAGGAATGGAGCCGCCCACTACTTTATTTATGAATTTAAAGCCTGAACCACGCTCAAGTGGACGCACCTTTAGTTGCACTTCGCCAAACTGTCCCGCCCCACCGCTTTGTTTTTTATGGCGGTAGTGACCTTCTGCTGGCTTGGTAATGGTCTCAAAATATTCAACGCTTGGTTGGCTGGTTTCCACTTCCAGTTTGTAGACCGAAGACATTTTCTCAAGCGCGACTTTTAGATGGAATTCCCCCTGACCACTGATGATGGTTTCATTAGTGCGTGCGCGATGTTCGATTCGAAGAGAAGGATCCTCACTGGCAATTTTGTTCAGTACGTCACCGAGTTTTTGTTCGTCCCCACGTTTGACTGGTTTGAGGCATAGCGAGTACATCGAGTCTGGGAAGTTGAGGGTTTTGAGTTGTACGCCATCTTCTTCATGAGAGTCATGAACAATGGAATCAAACTCTAGCTCATCGACTTTAGCGAGTACGCAGAAATCGCCAGCAAGTGCTCTTGGGATTTCGGTTCTATCTTTGCCTTGCAATTGGTAGAGATGACCGACTTTAAATGCTTTGTTGCTCTCACCAATGTAGAGCTGGCTGCCTGCGTTGATTTCGCCTTGGTAAACGCGTAAATAGGCGAGCTTGCCCATGTAGGGGTCGACGCTTATTTTGTACACATGCGCCACACTGTGCTCTAGAGTTTCACAGTTTACTTTGACCTTCTTACCGTTTCTCTCAAGCAGTGGCGGGTTACCTTCATTTGGCATCGGCATGATTTCCGCTAGGGTTCTGAGCAGCAGTTCCACCCCGGCGCCTGTCTCGGAAGACACAAAGCAGATTGGGATCACGTGCCCGGTTCTTAATGCTTCTTCAAATGGATCATGCAGCTGCTCCGGTGTCAGTTCGGAACCTTGTTCGAGATACAGTTCCATCAACTCTTCATCGACTTCGATGACTTGGTCAATCAAGGTTTCATGAGCTTCATCGACTTGAGAAAGTAAGGTTTCGCGCTCGATTTCTGGCTCAAAGTAGCAATCCACAACCGATTGACCATCGGCAGCAGGTAAATTGATTGGTAAGCAGTTATCCCCGAAATGCTCGATGATGTTTTCCATCACAGCCTCGAGTTGGTTACCGTGATTGTCGAGCTTGTTAATGATGATCATCTGGCACTTTTGCTGCTCTTTGGCAAAGGCGAATAAACGGTCAGAAGTTTGGTTGATGGGCATTTGTGGGTCGATGATCAGCGCTGAGGTTTCAACGGCAGGGAACACGCTGAGCGTGCGTCCGAGCAGTTCACTCTGTCCGGGAGTGTCGATGATATTGAGGCGGTGTTTGTTCCATCTGAGGGTGACAGGAGTGGCTTCGATGCTGTGTTGATATTGGATGGATTGTTGGTCGAAATCGGTGACGGTATCGCCTTTTTCCACACAACCTAAATGGCTGGTGGCTTGGCAGGTGTAGAGCAGTTTTTCTATCAGAGTGGTTTTGCCGGTACCCGTTTGACCGACAAAAGCGACGTTGCGGATCTTATTGATAGGCATAGAGCCTCCTTGCAAATGACTTGCGAAACCGAACATGTCTTTGTAGACATCAACGATTCCAAAGCAAACCTGATATCAGGTCATGAACTGCATTGGAGTAGGGCGGGTTTACCGCCTTTTCGTCTTCCATGTCATTTTTCGGATGACTCTATACATACAACCACCACCTTGCTGAAATAAGATAAGGGGTTACTACAACACTAGCATGCCGTAATAGCAGTATAATTTATGTGACTTATTTCATGCTGGAAGTGATTGTTTTTTAATCTGGATCATGAAATGGGGAATGCGATGATCGCCTACTCATTAGAGAATAATTTTACCCTGTTCATAAACCAGAGCTGAGTCGACGTCTTGACCAAGTAAGACTGGGCCATCTAAGTCGACCACTTTCGATTGTGCCGCTATGGGTAGCGCTGCACGCATTGCTAATGAAGTGCCTAGCATGCAGCCAGACATCAAGGTAAAGCCAAGGCGTTTCGCCTCTTCTGCAAGCAGCAGGGCTTCAGTCAAGCCTCCGGTTTTGTCGAGCTTGATGTTCACCATTTCGTATTTACCCACTAACTCATGCAATTTCTGACGTGTATGACAACTTTCGTCAGCACAAAGTGGAATAGGATGCAAAATGTCTTTCAGCTTATCATCGTCACTCGAGGGCAAAGGTTGCTCAATCATTGCAATATTCAGTGGCTCTAGCGCAGCAAAAGTTGCGCCTAAGTCGAGATCTTGCCACGCTTCGTTTGCATCCAGCACTATCATCGCCTCGCCAGCTGCTTCGCGAACAGCGCGCACACGCTCAATCACTTGTTCGCCATCAAGCTTTACTTTAAGCAATTTAGCGCCCTGTTCGATGTAACTGCGGGTCTGGTTTGCCATCGCCTCTGGTGTGTTAATCGACACGGTCATCGCAGTGACAATGGATGTTGGCAGTTCAAATAAATCTTGAGTGTGTTGCTTGCCAGCTAGCTTGGCTTGTAAGTTCCACATCGCGCAGTCGAGTGCATTACGCGCAGCACCACCAGGGAGAAGGGTCTGCAGCTTTTCTCTTAGGGAAGCAATATTAATGCTCCCTTGGGTAAACAGAGCTTGTAGTTCATTAGCCGTTTGAGAAATGGCTTTAAGAACCGATTCCACTGACTCGCCGTAACGTGGGTATGGCGTACATTCACCTTGGGCACTGATGCCACTCTGCTCTATAGTTACTCGCACCACGTGACATTCTGTTCGACTGCCACGGGAGATACGGAAAGGTGTCGCCATCGTGATGGTGACGGGCTCTACATGAATTTTCATTGCGTCTACAATCCTTAAATCGCAATAATCTGTTGAGCAATTTGCTCGACGCCAAAACGGACAGGATCGGTCACTGGCACTTGGTATTTCTCAGCCCAGTCGCGGCAAAGCTCTGCGGCACCATCTTCATCGATTGCCGAGGTATTCAAGCAGATCCCAACAAGTCGTGCGTTAGGGTTTGTTAAACGTGCTGCTTGCAAATTTGCCTCGATGGTTTGCTCAATCGTTGGCAATTTAGCGTGAGGAAGGTTGCGAATATGTGGGCGCCCGATCTCGTGACACAATACCAAAGCGTCAGCTTGTGCACCGTGAAGCAAACCTAAACTCACCCCCGCAAAAGAGGGGTTAAACAGCGAACCTTGTCCTTCAATGATGTCCCATTCGTGGTCAGTAAACTCAGGGCTGATGGCTTCCACCGCGCCAGAGATAAAGTCCGCGACGACCGCATCAATGGAAATACCGCTGCCAGCGACTAAGATGCCAGTTTGACCTGTGGCTTTGAATTCGGCTCTACAGCCAGATTGTTGCAGTGCTTTCTCGATCGCAAGGGCTGAGAACATCTTGCCAACCGAGCAGTCAGTACCCACAGTAAGCAGGCGTTTACCCGAGCGTGCTTTTCCATTGCCCACTTTAAGTGGCTCATCATAATGGCGTACATCGTGTAACTTGGTTAAGCCACGTTGCTGTAAGTCATTCAAAGGTGCAAGTTCCGAAAGACGTTGGTGCATACCTGAGGCGACTTCAAACCCCATCTCCGCCGCTTCCAGTAACGTCGCCTGCCATGATTCAGGAATAACACCACCAGGGTTTGCGGTACCGATGACAAGCGTTTTTGCACCTTGCTGCTGTGCCTGTTGCAGCGTCATGTCAGTTAAACCTAAGGAAACAGTTTCTGATGTTAGACGGAGCTGGCCTAAACAAATCTCTGGGCGCCATTGATGAATACCACGCGCGGTTTTTGCCGCGAGTGGGTCGGTGACGTCGCCAAGAAAAAGTAGGTAAGGTTGAGCAATTTGCATGATGGTTCCCTTATTCATTCAATACGTTTTCAAACAATGTAGCCAGTTTGAAGAGGGAAGCCGAATGCCTATTTGTTGCGCGCCTATAACTTGAAGTTATAGATTGGCAGTGATGTTAACTTATTGATTCACATGTTGCTTTAGAGAATCAATAAACAGCTTGGTAGAAATGGATTGCGGCGTGTGTTCAGCAAACATGATAGAGATAGAAAATGACAGCGCTGGAGAAAGTGAGCGCACGCTTACCGATGTATCATTGTGATATTGTTTTGCTGTCCATGGATCGACGATCGCAAAGCCGGAGTGGTGCTTGACGAGTTCAGCAGCGGCGGCGTAACTGCGTACTGTGATCCCATGGTGATAAGGCTCATTACGTGCAGAGAGTGTTTGATGAAGCAATAAACCGAGCGGGTCACGACTGTCCAAGCCGATGATTGGCAACTCGTGCTGAATCAAATCATCAAACGAAATCGTGTCGTCATTCGAATTGAGCGCCTCTTTTGGCGCAATCAGGACAAGTTGCTGCTTGAGTAAAACTTCACTCAAAATCGCGGGTGGGGCTTCTTCACCAAAAGCAATAGCCACATCGAGTTCGTGCTTAAGTAAGCCTGAACACAGCTCATCACGGTTTGCAGTTAACAGTTCAAATGAGATGCCTTGCTGCTTAGACAGTTTCGCAACCGTTGGAACAAGCAACTGGGAAGCCAATACTGGTGGAGCTCCGACTCTCAAGTGCTGCGTGCCTTGTTTCACCTTATTGGTGAGAGAGCGAAATTGCCCAAGCTGTTGATAGACTTTCTCTGCTTCGGGAAGCAGAGCTTTGGCTTCTTGGGTCGGTACTAAGCGGCCTTTGATGCGCTCAAATAGGGCGAAGCTAAGTTGCTGTTCCGTATGAGCAAGTACCCGAGTGACATTGGGTTGCGAGACATGCAGTAGACGTGCGGCACCAGAAACAGTTCCGGTTTGCATGATGGCGTAAAAGACTTCCAACTGTCTTAAATTCACTGCGGTTTCCTTCGCTGTTTGAGATTGAGGAGAGCCTCTAATTTACTTCATTGCAGTCTCTAACTCTATACCCATATATGTTGTCTTGTTGGTTTAGTTTTCCTTGCAAATACCACATAAAGAAGACTGCTAACAATACGGTGGCAGCCGCGAGCGTGAAACCGTACTGGGTTAAGCCATAGTGACTTAGCATCGCAATGAGGACATAGCTAAGAGACTGTACTGTCGTTGCAAACATACTGATGCCACCATCCACTCGTCCTCTTTGGTGTACAGATACGGAATGGTGCATCCAATTGATTCTTGCTATTCGATTGAGCGCATTAAAGGTGCCAAATAGTGCCGTAAACATCAGGATGGTGACTGGACTTGCGGATAAGCTCATACCAATCAGGGCAAATGCTAAAACACTCATCGATACGACAATGATGTTGGTATGAGAAAACTGACGCAGTATCTTGGTGACAACAAGCCCAGTAAGTAGGGAGCCTAATCCAAAGCTGATGTTAAACCCTGCGTACCAATCGCCGGAGATACCTTGTTGTGAGAACCAAATCGGCACCAGTTTTCCAAGATAAGTTAAGATCGGATACGACAAGCAAGATAGCAGAATAAAGGCGTAAAACGTCGGTTCTCTTGCAAAGATCTGTTTGCTCTCTTTCAATTGAGTCATGAATGCAATTGAGTGGGATTCTCTGATTTGCTGTACGTAAGGCGTTACCATGTAGAAAAGTGCTGCGATGGAAGATGCTGAGGCAGCAAATAAGGCGAACTCCAACATTCCCCACATCTCTAGCAATATGATACCCAACGCCCCAGCGCCTAAAGTGGTTGATTGCATGATGATTTCTTGCTGACCTGAAATCTTGGCGTATTCATGAGGTTGGTAGTTTTCTTGGGTGAATGCGTTGTTGGTTGTCCATGCGAAATTACTGGATACCCAATAAACCATTTGCGCAAAAGCTAAAAGCCAATGTGAGCCAAGTTCAAGCCAGTAAGCGATAAAAATGATAAATGCCATGCCCGCTTGTAGCCATTGATTGAGTACCAGGAGCTGCTTTCTTGAATGGCGGTCGATAAAAGTGGAAAAGAAAGGGGTCGCCAAGAAGGAAATAGCGGTACAAGAGAGAGCGACCAATGCGACGAAGGTCCCCATGTCTGGTTCAGCCAACATAACCCATGGCAGCGCCATCATAAATAACCCGGAAGAAATGCCATCAAAGAAGCGTCCAGCCAAGTAGGGAACTGTTTTATTTTTCATCGTTTTTATCTGCTTAATTTGTTAACGTGGTGTAACTTTAAAACCTCAAGTAAACTTGAGGTAAAGCACTTTATTGGATAAAAGAGGCTAGAAATGGAAATCAGCGTAGGTGAGGTAGCAAAGCGTTCTGGAGTGAAGGTATCGGCATTGCACTTTTATGAACAGAAGGGATTGATTTCAAGTTGGCGGAATCAAGGTAATCAACGTCGTTATCATCGCAGTGTGCTTCGCCGTGTTGCGGTGATCAAAGCTGCGCAGCAAGTCGGTTTATCATTAGAAGAGATCAAATTGGCACTAGAAGAGCTGCCTAAGCACCAAGCACCAAATAAGCAGCAGTGGGAAACCATGGCCAGTCATTGGCATGAGCAGTTAGAACAAAAGATTCAAAAGCTCAAAGCGCTACAAAACGATTTGGGTAGTTGCATTGGTTGCGGGTGTCTCTCACTAGAAACTTGTGCATTAAGAAACCCTGAAGATGTGCTTGGTAAAGATCATGCAGGTTCGAATCTGACTCTCGACGAACAAGAGTCATAGCAACTGCTGAGCCAGTTATTCCTTATCGAAGCTATCCACCACAATCGCGCCCATTGAAGCGGGCATGGTAATCACAACCACCCGTTTGAGGGCGATTAGTGGGTCGGTGAATAAAGGAAGTTTGTTGATGCAGAAAAGTACTAAAGCAACCACCACTGCGGCAATGAAGTAAGCGATCACAACACGAAAGATGAACACGGCAACCCGCGTTTTTATGTTACTTTGAAATACGCTTTGGTAAGCGAAAAAACCTAAGAAGAGCACCGACAGGCTGAATAGCATCAGCAAATTCACCATTGGTAAGCTTTCACCTAAGCGCCAAGCTTCTTCCGAGAAAGAAATTGGGACTGCGAGAGCAAAAGCGCCAACCAAAACTTGGCTGGCATCTTCGAGGTTAAAGTGGCTGCTCATGCTTAAGACTCAGACGTGCTGCTTGCTAAGAGCTGCTCAAAGCGCTCATTGCCGTGAAGCAGTTCGAGATCTTGTTCTTCCGCTAACAGATCGCGAATGGAAGGGCTGGTATCAATCGCACGTTCCAAGTCCTCAATTGCTTGTTCTTCAATCCCCAAACGAGAGTATGCACAAGCTCGTTGGTAAAGTGCTGGGCCGTTGGTATCGTCCACTTCCAGCACTCGGTTACATAAACTCAATGCCCAGTGGTACTCTTTGATCTCCATAGCGGCGTCGGCTTTGTAAGTCAGCGCTTCTAAATCGCCAGGGCGAACAAGCAAAATTTCATCGTAGATATCGATGCGTTGTTCCGGAGTTTGTGAGCTTTGTGCACGAAGCCATAAGTTATGGATTTCGTTGATCTTCTCAATCTCTTTGTTGTTCTCGCTGATGATGCGAGTCTTACGCTTTAAGTCGCGTTCTAATGCTAAAAATTTCTTCTCGTACTCTTGGGCTATTTTTTCTAATCGCTTGTCTGCCATCTCTTTGGTGTTGTGTTTAAATTCTCGTAGTGATTGCCAACCTACAAAGGCGATGAGCGAGGCAACACCAGCAATGATGTAGAAGAAGTACGTGACGGTGACATTCGCGTAGTTTAATGATTTGTCGGCCACGGTTAACTCACGATCAGTGATCTCGACAATCATACGTCGTTCTAGATCTTGTTGTTCCTGACGCAGTGACTTCAGCTCATCGAGGATATAACGCTCCATCAGAGGTCGGTCTAAAAGGTCGGACTCTGAGTACGTTTCTTCTGATGCTAAGGTTGGAAAAGAGAGCAGAGCAGCGAAGAAGATGCCGATGATTAAGCGCATAAAACGTCCTTTTGCGTCGAGAATGGATGAATCTCTGAAACCATAGCAAATAGAGGTAAGGTTTAGCAAAAAACTCATGAAAAATGATTGTTTTATAAAGTGTTCTGATGTGCTTTTGCGTTGCTCTTTTTGTGGTGAATAGATACTCTTTTCTCCACTGGAAACCAATGGCAAGCAATATGGACGCAAAATCACAAGCCTACCTCGAACAATACCTTCAATTACTGTCTCAGCAAGAAAAAGACGCAATCCCGTCAGTGAGTGCGGATTACTACTGTGCAGATGAGTACAACGCCAACAATTGTGCTGAGTTGGTAAGAATTGGTCAGAAAACCGCATCTTGCAGCATGGAACTTTGGTATAGCCAACAAGGAGAAGTAACGCCGCGAGTAGGTCACTTACAAGTTGTGACAAACTGGGATGGTGAACCTGTGTGCATCATTCGAATCACGGATGTTAGTTCTTGTCGATATGCAGACGTGAGTGAGGAGTTTGCTCACGCAGAAGGGGAAGGTGACCGCACCATGGCTTGGTGGCGAGACGCACACACTCGGTTTTTCAAAGCCGAGTGTGATGAGTTAGGCATTGAGTGGCACGAGCAGCGATTATTGCTGCTAGAGCGGTTTGAAGTGGTTTATCCTCGCCTTGGAGAAACCTCGCGATAGTGCCAAGAAATGTTAAGGTAGTCCTAGCTGTTTAAGGTCAGATATAAACAGCAGGGTGTTGATTACTCGTAATGTTGACTCGTCTGGTTTCATAGCGTAAGCGCGTTTGTATGATGTTGCTGCTAAGTAGGTTTTGCCCTCAACTTCAGCGATTTTGCCAGCAATGATGTTACTGAACCAAGACTCTCGTATATTGACAGCTTTCGCTAACAAAGTTTTAGTGTTGCTCAAGTCATCTCTATCGAAGGAGCAGACCGCAAGAGCTTCGTAATATATAGGAGCATGGAGTTCATCTCTTATACTCAACAAACTATCATACATTTCATTTAGCTCGTTATCTGGAACTGCGAACGGCTGAATTGAGTGCAGAATTTTAGCGGAAATCAGTCTTTCAGCTGCAGCAATCTCTAAGTTCGGGTCCTGCTTTAGAACTTCGTCGTATAATTTTATCGCGGAATACAGTGAGCGCGTCATTATTATGCTCGATGCATAATGGGCTTGATGCATTAAATTGAACGTTTTTGAGTCTCGTGGGTACTGGCGATCTAGCTTGTCTATGATGGCGTGATCGAAAGACGTTTCCATCACGGCTTCAAGGTCCGTCAATATGTTTTGAGCCACGAGGACTATGACGCTGTCATCGAGAGAGTATTCACGAGAAAACAATTTTTTGTCCGAGATGTTGTCGTATATATAAAACTCTAAGACAGGGCTATGATTTTCTTCTGTAATGCTGCCGGACATAACAAGAGCCGCTCTTTCAGAAAGGTCATTATCTTGCTCATAGAGCAAAGAGGAGCGGTATCTTCCTTGTTGATTGACGCGGTAGTTGATTAAGTCGCTTAAGCCAAAGGCAAGATGTTGGTATTTGTCTGGAGATGAAAAGGTAACAAAAGCGACATTATATGGGTTAATAGTTGCCTTGCTGTTTGTTTTCTCAGGGAACCAATTAAATGCCATTAGCACAGCAAATAGCAAGAGTGTGACAAAAGAAACGAATGCCCACTTAAAGGTTGTAGAGTTGCTAATCGCGTTAGACGAAGGCTGTCCAGAATGTGGAGTTGTGCCTTCAACTCGACTGACATTAGCCTCCAATACATACCCCGCTTTGGGTCTTGTTACTATGAGCTTTTTGTATTCAGTGCCCAGTTCTGATAACGCTTTTCTTAAGTCACTCACTGCTTGTGTTAGTGAGTGATCACTGACAAAATCGCGACTCCAAACAGAGGTTAGGATCTCTTCTCGAGAAAGAGTTTGATTTGGATGTTGAACCATGAACAGCAACAACTGATTTGCTTTAGGTGTGAGCAGAATACTTTTCTCCTCATGGCAAATCGTTTGTTCGATACTGTTGAAATGGATGCCATTTATAATGTACACGCGCTGTTCCTTACTACCAATCGCGTATTGCCTGAACGTTACTCCTGTTTCGTGAGTGAACTAAATCCCTTTCTCAAACAATGTGCCAAATACGTACTCTGTTCCCAGATCAAATGCGAAGAAAAACTGGTTATCATTTTTTTTCACTAGCGTCGCAGCGAGAAAGTGACCGATAACTGGAATGTCTAATTTTTCTTGTGAGCGAATTTGCTCCAACCAAGTCGTGGTTCTGTCTCGGACCGTAAATAGGTACTCACTTCCGGTGTGCTCTTCGTATTTTAGGTCGAGTCTAAACGCGAACTTGGCGTTATCTTGCGCTTGTGCAACTAGTGATAGTGTCATTGACTCATTTTGAATGAGCGCATTAACGTCATAATTGATAGGGCCAGTATTCGTTTCCAGCTTAGAATGCCCTGTCCAAACGCCCGCGATACTTCGCAGTGGTGAATTCAGTTTATTATGCAGCTCATATCCAGCCCAGAAAAAAAGACATGCGGAGACAAATAATGTGATGCTAGTGATTACATAATGTTTTTGCATAACATAACTCCATCATTTAATACACAAATTCGGTACCCACGCTCTGTTCTCTTAAGAAATGTTTCTTGGTTTGGTCGCATGGAGGCGAAGCGCGCTTGCTCTATATTATCTGGCTCAAAAAGATAATGAGTGTCTCCACTGGATAAGGTAATTCCTGCCACCGACGGAGAGCCAAATTGATAGCCAACAACGAGAAAAAACAAGCTGAATATTAACCAAAAAACAAAGTAAGGCAGATATTGTAAGCGGGAGGAACTATTTGTCTGACCGACCTCAATTTGATAGCGAACGAACTTAGGGCTTGCCCCCAATATATAGCCTGTTTTCGGTATGGTGCGGACCAAAGTTCGGTCAGTATCGACTAAATCATCTCTCAAGGTTCTTACTGCTTGGTTGATAGTAGAGTCCGTAGCATAGGAGTTACTCCATAATGCATGTTGAATGGCATCTCTAGTTGCGGGTAAAGGGTGCTGTTTTACCAAAATGTGCAGAAGTTCGTTTTCACGTGCTTTCAATACAACTCGTCGATCTTTAGTGATGAGTACCCCTTCAGTGGGTGAATAGCGAAACTCATCAAACTGATAATGGTCACTGTGCAGAGCTGAGTTCATCTGTTGCCCAACCTATCTATCTTACCTATCAAGTCATTTTAAGATCTAACTGATTTAGTGATATTGCTAAGCTTCACAATAACCTTTGTCTTGAGGTTTTTTTGATAAAAATAAGGATTTGTATCTACCTAATCTAGATATATTCACCAGTTTGACTTCATTTGAAAGAATAAAAATATCAAATTGAGGTTTTCTTGAGGTCTATGATCTGCAAAGCCCGCATTCTATCTCCATCGGCTTGACGCCAACTACATTGTTGAGCTGGTGTATTTGCTCAACGCAATTGCTGTTTTCGGAGATAGAGAATGAAAACGAATCACTACTTAATTACTGCAGGTGCTTTCTTACTTGCTTCGCCCTGTATGGCTATTGAGATTGCTAAACATGACTCTGCGACGTTGGAGTTTGGCGGCTGGATTGCAGCTGAGTACAGCCATAACTTTGATGACAGTCCCTATGATTTGGGTTTCAACTCCAACGCATCTCGTTTGTTCTTTGCAGGAGAGAATCAAATTAATGATGACATTACTGCATTTGGCAAGTTGGAGTATGCCGTTGCCTTTAGTGACATGACCGATACCGAGTTCAATACCCGTTTGGGTTACATCGGAATGCGCACCCAATATGGCTCTATTGAAGCGGGTAAGGTCTGGTCACCTTTTTATGATATCGCAATGTATTCAGACACCGTTTTCAGTAACAAGGACACAGCGACAGGGGCATTTTTTGCCCCAGCGTCTGAGGTAGGCGGCTTTGGGCGTGCGGATAATTCCGTTAAGTACTACAACAAGTTTGGCTTTGGGGATGGAAAGATTTTGGTTGGCTTAATAGTTGGAGACCAAAGTGACCAATCCATTACAGATACTGTAACGGTTAACACCACCTATGGAGGTTCGCTTCGTTACGCACAGGGCGGTTTTCAGTTTGGAGTTGCCCATCAAGTAGCAAATACAGACGGACTAACAAATGGTGATGATTCTATCAGTGCAACGATTGTCGGAGCGTTTTATAACAGCGAAAAATGGATGCTTGGTGGAAACTATACATTTGGCAAAAATAATCAAAAAGAATTTGGTGCTGCACCAGTAGCTTCAAACCTTGTTGACTCTGACGGTATCGAGTTTTTTGGCCACTACCGTTTCTCCGATAGCTGGAAAGCATTTGTTGGCTACAACCGTTTGACCACAGAAACGGACACCTACACAACAGAATTTTCTAACATTGGTGTAGTAAAGAACTTTGATCAGAAGCTCGCTCTCTACTCTGAATATCGTATTGACCATGATTCAACCAAAAACAGCCTATTTCACGGTGATGCTTGGTCGATTGGCATTATCTATTTCTTCTCTGAATACCCTCAATATTTCTAGATTGCTAGAAGGAAAAAACTATGGATGTAGCAATTAAAAACCAAAACAAATCTGGGATGGCCATGTGGTTCCCTTTACTTGTTGTTTGTTTCGCTCAAGTCGGAACCTCCGGTGACAACTCTGTTTTATCGATGTCAACCAATGAGTTCATCTCACAATTGAATGCGACTATGAACCAAGTCCAGCTGGCCAATATCGTATACAGCTTATTGGCCGGTGCTCTGATGGTGTTTGGCGGTATGTTAGGTATCGCAAAAGGCTTTAAACAAGTATTTATGGCGGGTGCTGCATTGTGTGCTGCTGGTGAAGCGCTTGCTGTGATCGCACCGAACATGGAAGTACTAATTTGGGGGGCTCGCTCCTTAACAGGATTCGGTGCTGCGCTGATGATTCCATCGGTATTAGGGATCATCGTTTCTCTCTATGCGGGCAAAGAACGCGCCGTAGCATTCGGAGGTGTTGGCGCCGCCACAGGTGTCGCTGCGGTAGTGATGCCAATTGGTGCAGGTATCATTATGGATGCATCAGGTTATCAAGCTGCTTTCTCTACAATGTCTGGTTGGTTTGTGTTGGTATTTCTAGCGGCTTGGAAACTCATTCCAAATATTAAACCTGCTCAAATGCGTGTTGACTATGTGGGTACGGTGATGGCGTCACTTGGTCTGCTAGCTTTCATCATTGGTTGCTCGAAAGTCTCGGAGTGGGGGTTAATTGAGCCAATGTCTGCACCCTTTACTGTTATGGGGATGTCCCCAGCTTTACCTCTAGCGATTCTTGGTATTGCAATCATGGTCGTGACCATGATGGTAGAAAAGCAGATCGAGCAGAAGCATGGTGCGGCACTTATTCCCCAGTCATTTATTAAAACGCGACAAGTGCGTAATGGTCTTTATGTTACTGGCCTAATCTTTGCGGTGTTTGGTGCGGCATTCTTTGTAACCCTTTCATGGATCATGGTAGTTGCAGGGCTTGGCGGGGCAGCAACAGGAGTTGCGATGGCTACTATGGCGGCTCCGATGATTATCTTCTCTCTAGGTATTCCTAAAAAATACAGTCATTGGTCACCTCGAATGGTGGTGTTAGCGTCATCTGCGGCAGTCTGTCTGGGCGCGATTTCAATGGCTTATTCTCTACAGGCTGACGGCTTTAACCCAGTGTTTATGTATGCGGGCTTGCTACTTCTAGGCTGTGGCCAAGGTGGTTACGCCTCTCAATCGGCAATGATTGTAGCTTCTGCACTAAACCCTCGAGATGCGGCACAATCCGGTGGTATTCAGTGTTCCACTCGCAACGTGTGGCAGGCTGCAGGCGTTGCAATCATTGGTGCAGTTTTGCTGTTCAGTTCGACCGCAATATATAAATCAGAAATTGCTCAAAGTGACGTAGCACCGATAGTTAAAACTTACGTAGCAGAAACACCAGTTCATGGCTTTATGTCGAACCAAGTTTTGCTAGAAAAACTCACCCAAGCAGGCGCTGACATGCCTCAAGCGGAAGCCGCATTGACTATCTACAAAGATGTTCGTATCGAGTCAGCACAATATTCATTTTGGGCTCTGGCATTGTTTGTACTGCTTCACCTACCAGGCTTCATGGGCATTCCAACGCAAGGTTGGACTCAAAAACAGTAATTATTTGAATTAAATCTACTGCCTTGTTTTTCCAAGTATTTCACCGTCAATAAGAAGAACAAGGCAAACCCTACAAATTAATAAGAAGAGACTATTTTATGAACTATCAAGCTCTATGCATGCGTCTAATAGATGTTAAGAAACCTGTGACAGTATTTACAGCTCAAAAAGTGATTACGATGAATCCAGAGCAACCAGAAGCAGAATCGGTTGCGGTCCAAAATGGCGTAATTGTCGGAGTTGGTGAGACAGAGAATATTCGCTCCTTGCTGAACGTTCACCGAATTGAAGCTCAGTTCAACAATACATTTGAAGAAAGCTACATCTATGCCGGCTTCGCAGAACATCACATGCATCCACATATTTTAGGGGCATACCTTAAAGATTCTCATTATGTCGGTTATGTTGACCGCAAAGCGGCCGATGGTTCTGTAATGAAAGGGATTCAATCGGTTGAACAACTTACAGAACACCTAAAAGTACTAATTGAAAAAGACCGTGTGCGTTTGGAGTCAGACTCTGAGCAGTGGCTAAATTGTTGGGGGTTTGATCCGCTGCTATTGGCGGGTGCAGATGTAACACGAAATGTACTTGATGAAGTGAGTAAAGAGTTCCCTATCTGTTTGGGGCACGCCTCTGGTCACGTTATCAATATTAACTCGGTAGCAATCGAGTTATGTGGCTACGAGAACATGGAAGAAGACCCAAACTTGTTCCGTTACGAAAGTGGTCAAGTGAATGGCACGGTGGCAGAGCCTGAATTAATGCAGTTTGCCTTCTCCAAAGGTGCCGCAAGAATGGACTTTTCAGAAGAGGGCATTATTGAAGCTGGTGAACTGGCGACAAAAGTTGCTCGTATCAATGGCTGTACCAGTGTGACTGACAAAGGAACAAACTTTCCATTGACTCCTGGCAATGTCGCAGCCGAGGGGTGGTTGAAAGCGCAAGCGCAAGGTCGTTTACATACGCGAGTCAATATGGAACCTTGGTTTAGTTCAATTGATCGTTGGGTATACGGTGATAAGCATGGTTGGGATGCGGTCCATGCGATTCGTGATGAGAAGAACCCTTACCTCTCTGTTGGTAACTTTAAGATGCTTACGGATGGTTCAATCCAAGGCTTCACTGCACACTTACTTCCGGATCAAAACTATGTAACTGAGGGCAAACCAAATGGTCATCTGTTGATGTCCAAAGAGAAATTGATTGAACAAATCTCTATTGGTGAAGCTCATGGTATGTCTTGCTCAATTCATACTAATGGTAATGGCGCAACCGAGGTCGCAATTCAAGCAATTGAAGAAATTCGTAAAACTAATCCAAATCTTGGTTTCCGCCACTCACTGGAACACTGTCAATTGGCGACTGAGAACCAGTTTTACCGAATGAAACAAGTAGGTATTACGCCTAACTTGTTCACGAACCACTTGTACTACTGGGGAGATGTGCACGCGAAGTACACAGTGGGTGAACATGGCGTAAGACGAATGGATGCGTGTCGCTCAGCAACAAACCACGGACTCATGCATGGTGTCCACTCTGATGACATGGTGACGGAAGTGAGTCCATTGTTCTCTGCTTGGTGTGCCGTGAACCGTAGTTCTCTGAGTGGTGTTGTTTATGGAGAAGACCAATGTTTAACCGTTGCGGAAGCTATGCGAGTTATCACTTACAACCATGCATGGCTTGCGCATCAAGAAGATGTTCGCGGGTCAATTGAAGTGGGTAAATGGGCTGATTTTACAGTCTTGGCCGAAGAAGCGACGGAAGAGAAACGTGAGACCCTTAAAGATATTCGTATTGTCGGAACCGTTATTGGTGGTGATGACATTTTCTTGAACTAATGTGGGGGCGGGAAGGTGAAATGCCTTCCCGTTTTACGTTATGGATACATTACGAGCATCGTGGCGACAGATAGAACCTTGGTATCTTTTTATGGTGATACTTGGCGCGTTTAACGTCGGGTTCTGCATTATGTTGGTTCCACAGTTTGTCGTACTCTCATTCGACTCAGGTTTAGCCAAGATAGGTTTGATCATGGCGGCTTGGACCGCAGGGCCGCTTGTGGGGCCGTGGTTTTCAAAATACATTGATAAGTGGGGGACACCAAAAGTCTGGCTTTCTGGCTTATTTCTCGTCAATGCATGTTTGGCGTTTGCGGTTCAGTACTCACAAAGCGTATTGAGTTTGTTCTTCAACATGTTTATTCAGGGACTTATCTATGCGATAGGGTACTCAATTCTCAATTTACTCATAGTTCGTCGCTATGAAGAAAAAGAGTGGCACGGAAGAACAGGCATGTTGATCGCTGCATTTATCATAGGGGAGGTGATAGGCTTTGGAATTGCAGGGCGAATTGAAATGCCCGCAGTTGGATTTGTCGGTGCTAGCATTGTTATGGTGCTGAGCAGTTTACTAGCGCTAGTTCTAGTTCCTGATTTCAACAAGTCTTTTATTCGTACCCGTAGTCCGGAGAAACGATCCCAACAAGTGAAAAAGCTTCTACATTCTCCTTTTGGAATTATGGCCTTAGGGTGGGGGCTGCTTTGCTTTGCCGCACAGATTCTGTTTTTACCTTTTCCTGTATTGATGCGAGAAGTCTTCCAAATAATGCCAGAACATTCGAGCTCAGTGGTCAGTATCAGTGGAATTATTGCGCTCAGTTTCTACCCGATTGTAGGTAAGTTAACGGAACGTTTCGGGGCTGATAACGTGCTTATCACCTCTAGCGCAGTAAAAGCAATGGTATTTGTTGTGTTGGCATACTGTGCTTTTTACTACCAGCCAGAACTGATGTTGATTGTGCTGTGTATGGTTTTCGTTAATCGCTGTACGTGGCCTTTTATGATGGCCAGTTCTCAAATTCAAGCAGCACAACTTTCCGGTGAGTGCTCAAAATCTATGGCGTTAACCATTTTCATGGCGATCGCTGGTATCGGCAACTTTCTCTCTGGCGTAATTAACTCCATGGTAACGGCGTCGCTAGGTATGAGTTATATCCCTCTTGTCGCAGCTATAACGGCTTCGGTAGGTGTTGTTTTACTGTTTGGCAACAAGTACCGCGAGCTAAGGCATGACCAACACATAGATCAACCTAAACATTACCCTTAAAGGAAATATTATGAACAATACGGATAAAGCAGTCCTTATAGGAGTGCTGGCTTTCCTTAGCCCTTTTTTTGTGTTTGATTCAGTTTATCAAGCGTTTATTACCATTACCGACCAACATGGCTTTGCTATGTCTGGGGTTAAATTCGCAATATTGGCCATATTTGGTGAAGTGTTGGGACAGCGAATTCGAACAGGATCATGGTCTATTAAAGGTTTTGGTGTTATCCCAAAAATGATTGTGTGGTATGTACTTGGGGTGCTGATTAAAGCGGCATTTGTTGTATTTGCGGTGGGAGACCCGGTGGTATTGAACAAGTTCTTGCCTGATGCGGGACCTTTGTTAACTGCTTTCTCAATTAGCTTGGGGCTCAACTTAATATTTGCACCAATATTTATGACGTTACACAAAATCACTGATTTACACATTGCCGATCATCATGGTTCGATGGTTGCGTTAATTAAACCAATCAATATGGCTCAGAAATTTAGTCAAATAGATTGGAATACTCAGTATGGTTTCGTATTTAAAAAAACCATTCCGTTGTTTTGGATTCCGGCTCACACGATTACGTTTTTACTACCTCCTGCGTTCCAAGTGGTGTTTGCGGCAAGTTTAGGCGTCGCTCTTGGCGTTATTTTGGCTCTGGCCGGTGGGAGACCTAAGACTGAGGCATTAACGGTTTGATATTAGCGTTCAAAGCAACAGGCTTTTAATGTCCTTACAAGCAATCTTGAGGTTATAAACCGCTGTTAAATCCATACGCACGGGGCATTGAGAATGCTTTGATGTGATTCACCTAGCATCGAATTAATACAAACAAATAAGGCTTGGTTAAATACTAAGCCTTTTCTTTTATGTACAATGACTTAAGCTAATTGTTCTTGACTATACAGTTGCTGGATCAGCGCTTGCCACTCTTCTCTTAATACGCCGTATTTTATCGAGTCGTAGTACTCGCCTTGGTAATAGCGTACCTTACGAATGCGAGCTTCTTGCCGCATGCCAAGCTTTTCAGCACAGCGCATCATTCTTGGATTACCCGACCAGGTTGTTAACCCGACTCGTTCGATTTCTTGAGTATCAAAGATGTGGCTTATCCAAGGCACTAGCGCGCAAAAGCCCAGACCTTTGTTC
>Ga0209272_10001048_pt1 | contig 18683 bp, 34 predicted proteins | sample tdDd002_FD_187125 | JGI IMG/M metagenome (GOLD analysis project Ga0209272, IMG submission 187125) | Marine sediment microbial communities from the Atlantic coast under amendment with organic carbon and nitrate - tdDd00.2 (SPAdes)... | ecosystem: Environmental > Aquatic > Marine > Coastal >... | reverse complement strand
ATATTGAATACTAAATATTTGTTGTTTTTATAGAAATATTAAAACGCATCTAATATTTTTAGTATGATTATGGTTTATGAATTGTCATAATCCGCTGTAAGAATTTTAGGAGGTGTATGCATGAAAGGAATCATCGGTAGAAAAATCGGGATGACTCAAGTGTTCACAGAAAAAGGTAACGTTGTTCCAGTAACAGTAGTTGAAGCTGGACCTATCTTTGTAACACAAATCAAAACAGTTGAAACTGATGGATACAACGCAGTTCAAGTTGCTTTTGAAGACAAGAAAAAGAACCACATCATCAAGCCAGAAAAAGGTCACTTTGACAAAGCTGGTATTGAAGTTAAGAAGTATGTTCAAGAGTTTAGAGTAGAAGATCCTACATCTTATTCAATTGGACAAGAAATTAAAGTTGACTTATTTGCAAACGGACAATCTGTTGATGTAACTGGTACATCAAAAGGTAAAGGTCATGCTGGTGTTATTAAGAAATGGAACCATAGTAGAGGTCCAATGACTCACGGTTCTAAGCACAGAAGAAGACCTGGTTCAATCGGTAACGCATCTTACCCTGGTAGAGTAATCAAAGGAATGAAGATGTCAGGTCAATTAGGTAACACTACTTCAACAGTTCAAAATTTAGAAATTGTTTCAGTAGATGTTGAAAGAAACTTACTATTAATTAAAGGTGCTGTACCAGGACCGAAAAAAGGTATAGTAACTGTAAAAGAGTCTGTTAAGACTACTAAGTAGGAAGGAGGACTGGATATGCCTAAATTAGACGTATTAAACGTATCAGGTGAAAAAATTGGCGATATTGATTTGAATCCAGGTATTTTCGGTATTGAAGTAAACGAATATGTTTTACACGATGTTGTAAAAAATTACTTGGCAAACCAAAGACAAGGTACTCAGTCTGCTAAAACTCGTGCTGAAGTACGTGGTGGTGGTAAGAAGCCGTTTAGACAAAAAGGTACTGGTAGAGCAAGACAAGGTACAACAAGAGCACCTCATTATGTAGGTGGTGGTGTAGCATTTGCTCCTAAGCCAAGAGATTACTCTTACAAATTACCAAAAAGAGTTAAGAGATTAGCATTATTCTCAGCATTATCTGCTAAAGTAGCTGCTGGTGAAGTAATCGTTTTAGATGACATCGCTATGGATGCACCTAAGACAAAAGATATGATTAAGATTTTATCAAACATTAAAGCTGAGAAAAAATCATTAATCGTGTTACCAGGAGTTAGTGAGAATGTTGTAAGATCATCAAATAACATTCCAGGAGTTGAGGCTACATTTGTTGGAGAGTTAAATGTTTATGACATTTTAAACCACAACAATTTTGTAATCACTAAAAAGGCTCTTGAGACAATCGAGGAGGTGTACGCATAATGAAATCACCTTATGATATTATTATTAAGCCAATCATCACTGAGAAATCAATGATGGGTATGGAAACAAGTAAATATACTTTTAAAGTTTTAAAAGATGCTAATAAGACTGAAATCAAATTAGCTATCGAAGAAGCGTTTGGTGTTAAGGTTGCTAAGATCAATACATTAAATGTTAAAGGTAAGGTAAAAAGACAAGGAAAATTCATTGGTAAAAGAGCAGATTGGAAAAAGGCTATTGTTACTTTAACTGCTGATTCTAAGCCTATCGAATTATTCGAAGGTATGTAATTAAGGAGGCGCGACATGGGTATTAGAGGATTTAAACCCACTTCACCTGCTATTAGACATATGACGGTTTCAACATTCGAAGAAATTACTAAGAAGAAACCTGAAAAAGCTTTAGTTGTAGCTTTAAAGAAAAATGCTGGTAGAAATAACAGAGGTGTAATCACTGTTAGACATAGAGGTGGCGGAGCTAAGAGAAAGTACAGAATCATCGATTTCAAAAGAAATAAAGATGGTATCCCTGCTACAGTTTCTGCAATCGAGTATGATCCAAACAGAACTGCAAACATCGCATTATTAACTTATGCTGATGGTGAAAAAAGATATATCTTAGCACCAAACAAAGTTTACGTTGGTGACGTATTATATTCTGGTAAAGAATGTGACATCAAGCCTGGTAACTGTATGGAGTTAGGCGACATGCCAACTGGTACAATAGTTCATAACATTGAACTTAAAGCTGGTAAAGGTGGTCAATTAATAAGATCTGCTGGTACTTCAGCTCAATTAATGGCAAAAGAGGGTGACTTCGCTACTTTAAGATTAGTTTCTGGAGAAGTTAGAAAAATTCACCTTAACTGTAGAGCTACAATTGGTCAAGTTGGAAACACAGATCATGAAAATATCAAAGTTGGTAAAGCTGGTAGAAAGAGACACATGGGAATCAGACCTACAGTTCGTGGATCTGTAATGAACCCTAACGATCATCCTCACGGTGGTGGTGAAGGTAGATGTCCTATTGGTAGACCTGCACCAGTTACTCCTTGGGGTAAGCCAACACTTGGATACAAAACTAGAAAGAAAAATAAGCACTCTGACAAATATATCGTAAGAACTAGATCAGAGAAGAGAAAGTAATACATTGAAAAAAATTTCACTTGTTGAAAGGAGGCAATGAACAATGGGCAGATCATTAAAAAAAGGACCTTTTATACATAAAGGACTTTTAAAGAAGATAGAAGCTATGAACGAAGCTAACGACAAACAAGTTGTTAAGACTTGGTCAAGAGCATCAACTATTTTCCCACAGATGGTAGGACATACAATTGCGGTTCATGACGGAAGAAAGCATATCCCAGTTTATATTACTGAAGATATGATTGGTCATAAATTAGGAGAATTTTCACCAACAAGAACTTTCAGAGGTCACGCAGGAGATAAGACGTCTAAGAAATAAAGTCTTGTTTGATTAGGAGGTAGAATACATGGAAGCAAAAGCTTTAGCGAAATACATTAGAATCTCGCCAAGAAAAATTAAGCCAATTGCTGACTTAGTTAGAGGAAAGAGCGTAGATGAAGCAAAAGCGATTCTAAAGTTCACACCTAGAAAAGGTGCTGGATACTTATTAAAAGTTTTAGAGTCTGCAATAGCTAACGCTGAAAACAACCACGAATTAAATTCTGACAACTTAATTGTTTCGGAAGTATTTGCTAACCAAGGTCCAACAATGAAGCGTTTCAAAGCTGGATCAATGGGAAGAGCAAACCCAATACTTCACAGAACAAGCCACATTGGCGTTGTTGTTAAAGAAAAATAGTAAGGAGGGATATGTATGGGTCAAAAGGTAAGCCCGCACGGACTTAGAGTTGGTGTTATCAATGACTGGGATTCAAAATGGTATGCTAGTAAGAAAAACTTCGGTGCATTATTAAAAGAAGACCACGAAATCAGAACATATATCAAGAAAACTCTTTACACAGCAGGAATTTCAAGAGTTTATATTGATAGAACTGAAGATAAAGTAAAAATTAACATTTTCACTGCTAAGCCAGGAATGATTGTTGGTAGAGGCGGAGAAAACATTGCTAAATTAAAAACTGGTTTAGCTGGTATGACTGATAAATTTATTCAATTAGATATTTCAGAAGTACAAAATGTAGATACAGATGCTCAATTAGTTTCTGAAAATGTTGCATTCTCATTAGAGAGAAGAGTTTCATTCAGAAGAGCTATGAAGCAAGTTATGCAAAGAGCTATGAGATCTGGAGCTAAAGGTATTAAAGTACAATGTTCTGGTAGATTAGGTGGCGCTGAAATGGCGAGAACTGAACACTACTCAGAAGGAAATGTTCCATTGTCTACATTAAGAGCTGATATCGATTACGGTTTCGGCGAAGCAGATACAACTTACGGTAAAGTTGGTGTTAAAGTTTGGATCTTTAAAGGTGAAGTATTACCTACGCCAGGCGGAAGAGTTCTTAAAAGAAAAGAAGCTCGTAAAGCTAGAGCAAAAACTGATAACAAAAGAAGACCAAATACTAATCGTAACAGAAACAACAAAAAGACTTCAGATAAGTAATAGATGATCGTCATTGATGGTTAAGAAGGGAGGCAATTTGTCATGCTGATGCCTAAAAGAGTTAAAAGAAGAAAGCAACACAGAGGCAGAATGAAAGGAATTGCAACTAAGGGAAACACTGTTACTTACGGTGAGTATGGATTAGTTGCACTAGATAGAGCCTGGATCACTTCTAATCAAATAGAAGCAGCCAGAATCGCTATCAACAGATATATTAAAAGAGGTGGAAAGACTACAATTAAGATTTTCCCTCACAAGCCTGTAACTAGAAAACCTGCAGAGACTCGTATGGGTGCTGGTAAAGGTTCTCCAGAGTACTGGGTAGCAGTAGTTAAGCCGGGCAGAGTCATGTTTGAATTAGCTGGTGTAGATGAAGAAACTGCAAGAGAAGCTATGAGATTAGCCGCTAACAAATTACCTATTAAGTGTAAATTTGTATTAAAAGCTGATCAGGAAAAAGGTGGTGAAGCTCATGAAGCGTAGAGATAAATTAGTAAAATACCGCGACATGACGTCAAAAGAGTTAGATGTACAGCTTAACGAGTTAAAGAACGAACTTTTCAATCTGAGATTCCAATTAGCTACTGGGCAATTAGAAAACCCTTTGAAGTTAAAAGGCGTTAAAAAAGACATCGCTCGTGTAAATTTAATTTTACGTGAGAGAGAACTACAAGCTTAAGCGAAGGAGGATTCGTCGTGGAAAGAGGTAGAAGAAAGGTACGTCAAGGACGCGTTGTAAGTAATAAAATGGACAAGACAATCGTAGTTGAAATTGAAAAATTCGTACGTCACCCATTATATAACAAACGTGTTAAAAAGACGGTAAGATATAAGGCACATGATGAACAAAATGTGTGTAATATTGGTGATAGAGTAAAAATTATGGAAACAAGAAAATTAAGTAAAGATAAGTTCTTTAGACTTGTAGAAGTAGTTGAAAAAGCTAAATAGCTTTTTAAGGAGGTTATAGCTATGATCCAACAAGAAACGAGACTGAAAGTAGCTGATAATTCAGGTGCTAAAGAGCTATTAACAATCAAAGTACTAGGTGGTTCTAAAAGAAGATACGCTGGTATTGGTGATGTTATAGTTTGTACGGTTAAAAAAGCAACGCCAGGTGGAGTTGTTAAGAAGGGTGATGTAGTTAAAGCTGTAGTTGTTAGAACTGTAAAAGCTACTAGAAGAAATGATGGTAGTTACATCCAGTTTGATGATAACGCTGCTGTAATTATTAAAGAAGACAAAACACCAACAGGTACAAGAATATTTGGTCCTGTTGCTAGAGAGTTAAGAGATGCGAAATTTATGAAAATTGTTTCTTTAGCTCCAGAAGTATTATAGTAGGAGGTGGACTGAATGCATATCAAGAAAGGCGATACGGTAATCGTAACAGCTGGTAAAGATAAAGGCAAAACTGGAAAAGTACTATATGCCATCCCTAAAGCGAACAGAGTATTAGTTGAAGGTGTTAACATGGTAACAAAGCATCAAAAACCAAATGCAAAAGTTCAACAAGGTGGTATCATTCATCAAGAAGCACCAATTCATGTATCAAATGTTTTATACTTTGAAGCTAAGACTAAAAAAGGTACTCGTATTGGTCATAAATTCTTAGAAGATGGAAGAAAAGTACGTGTTTCAGTGAAGACTGGTGAAGTATTAGATTAAATAATCCTGTGAAGGGAGGTATTACGCTAGATGGCTAGATTAAAAGAAACTTATAATAATGAATTAAAGAAAGCTATGATGGAGAAATTTTCTTATAACTCAGTTATGGAAATTCCTAAGCTTGAGAAAATTGTAGTTAACATGGGATTGGGTTCTGCAAAAGAAAATCCTAAAGTTATTAAGGCTGCTGTTGAAGAGCTTGGATTAATTACAGGTCAAAAACCAGTAGTTACTAAAGCTAAGAAATCAGTTGCAAACTTTAAAGTTCGTGAAGGAATGACAGTAGGTGCTAAGGTTACACTTAGAGATCAAATCATGTATGAATTTACTGATAGATTATTCACTATTTCATTACCACGTGTACGTGACTTTAGAGGAACAAACCCTAACGCATTTGACGGTAGAGGTAATTATACTTTAGGTATTAAAGAACAGTTAATTTTCCCAGAAATTGAATATGATAAAGTTGATGCAGTAAGAGGAATGGATATTACATTCGTAACAACTGCAAAGACTGATGAGGAAGCTAAAGAGTTGTTAAGACTATTAGGCATGCCTTACGCTAAATAATAAGGAGGGTTACTGTGGCTAGAAAAGCGCTTAAAGTAAAACAAGCTAGAAAACAAAAGTTTTCGACTAGAGAATATACAAGATGCAGTATCTGTGGTAGACCACACTCTGTATTAAGAAAATTTGGTGTTTGCCGTGTATGCTTTAGAGAATTAGCGTACAAAGGACAAATTCCAGGTGTGAGAAAAGCAAGCTGGTAAGCGAGAGGAGGAATATATCATGATGACAGATCCTATTGCAGATTTACTAACTCGTATTAGAAATGCAAATATGGTTAAACATGCAACGGTTGATATCCCTGCTTCTAAAACTAAGAAGTCTATCGTGGAAATCTTATTAAAAGAAGGTTTTATCAAAGGTTATGAAGTTGTAACAGTTGAGAACCATGAGACAATCAGAGTTGCATTGAAGTATGGTGTGGACAAATCAAGAGTTATTACTGGTATTAAGAGAATTTCTAAACCAGGATTAAAAGTATATGCTAGGAAAAATGAATTACCTAGAGTATTAGGTGGTTTAGGAGTTGCTATTGTATCAACTTCACAAGGCATTAAAACAGATAAAGAAGCTCGTAAATTACAAATTGGTGGAGAAGTAATCTGCTACGTTTGGTAAGATAAGAATTAGGAGGTGCGCGTGTGTCTAGAATAGGTAAAGCGCCGATTGAAATGCCTTCAGGTGTTGAAATCAAGGTAAGCGAAGCAAACCTTGTAACTGTTAAAGGTCCATTAGGACAATTAGAAGAACAGATCAGCAAGGATATGAAAATAACAATCGACGGTAACCAAGTGTTAGTCGAAAGACCAACAAACAACAAGTTGCATAGATCACTTCATGGTTTAAGCAGAACGTTAATCAATAACATGTTTATTGGTGTTACTAAAGGTTATGAAAAAGCTTTAGAAATCCAAGGTGTTGGATACAGAGCGACTAAAAAAGGTAAAGTTTTAGACTTACAATTAGGTCACTCTCATCCAATCGAAATGGAAGATCCTGCAGGAATCACAGTTGAGGTTCCTAACAATACATCAATTATTGTTAAAGGTATCGATAAAGCTTTAGTTGGTAATTACGCTGCGAAAATCAGAAACTGGAGAAAACCAGAGCCTTATAAAGGTAAAGGTGTTCGTTATGTTGGTGAATACGTAAGACGTAAAGAAGGTAAATCAGGTAAATAGTAAGAAAGGATGACTCGAATGATTACTAAAAATAGTAAAAACGCATCGCGTAAAGTTCGTCAAACTAGAGTTCGTAAGAAGATTACGGGAACTCCTGAGCGTCCTAGATTAAATGTATATAGATCTAACAAAAACATTTTTGCACAAGTAATTGATGATGTTAATGGTAAAACATTAGCTCAAGCATCTACTCTTGAAGCTGGATTCGAACCATCTAACGGTGGTAACAAAGAAGCTGCTAAAGTTGTAGGTAAATTAGTTGCTGAGAGAGCTTTAAAAGCTGGTATTGAAAATGTTGTATTTGATAGAGCAGGTTACATTTATCACGGAAGAGTGAAAGAGTTGAGTGAAGCTGCTAGAGAAGCAGGACTTAAGTTTTAATAAGGAGGGGTAATACATGAGCCGTCAAATTATTGATGCAAGTAAATTAGACCTCAAGGAACAAGTAATTAACATAAATCGTGTAACGAAAGTTGTTAAAGGTGGTAGAAACTTTAGATTCAGCGCACTTGTTGTTGTTGGTGACCATAACGGACACGTTGGTGTTGGTACTGGTAAAGCACAAGAAGTACCTGAAGCTATTAGAAAAGCTATCGAGAAAGCTAAGAGAAATCTTATCTTTGTTCCTAGAGTTGGAACAACTGTACCACATCCTATTAAGGAAAGATTCGGCGCTGGAAAAGTATTAATCATGCCAGCTAAAGAAGGTACAGGTGTTATTGCAGGTGGACCAGTTCGTGCAGTATTAGAATTAGCTGGTATCCAAGACGTAAGAGCGAAGTCTTTAGGTTCTAACAATCCTAACAACATGGTTGCAGCAACAATTAATGGTCTTTTAGCAATGAAGACTGTTGAAGAAGTTGCTAAAGCTAGAGGTTTGTCACCTGAAGAAATCTTAGGTTAGGAGGAAAAACTAATGGCTAAGACATTAAGAATTAAATTAGTGAAGTCTACTATTGGTAGAAAGCCAAAGCATAGAGCTACAGTTCAAGCTTTGGGTTTAAGAAAACTTCACCAAGTTGTTGAAAAGCAAGACAATCCTCAAATGAGAGGAATGATTGAACAAGTTAGCTTCTTATTAGAAGTTGAAGAAATATAGGGAGGTGCGATATGAAATTACATGAGTTAAAACCAGCACCGGGATCAACTAAAAAGAGAAAAAGAATTGGTAGAGGTACTGGATCAGGATCTGGTACGACTGCTGGTCGTGGTATGAATGGTCAGAATTCAAGATCTGGTGGCGGTACGAGATTAGGTTTTGAGGGTGGTCAATTACCACTTTTCAGAAGACTTCCTAAAAGAGGTTTCTCTAACCACCTATTCAAGAAGAACTGGACTATCGTTAACGTTGATACTTTAAACAGATTTGAAGATGGTACTGAGGTAACTCCAGAGTTATTAGTAGAATCAGGAATCGTTAAGAAATTCGAATATGGTTTAAAGATTTTAGGTAACGGTGAACTAGAAAGAAAGCTTACTATTAAAGCAAATAAGTTTACTCAATCGGCTATCAAGAAGATTGAAGCTGCAGGAGGAAAGGCAGAGGTGATTTAATGTTCTCTACCCTAAGAAATGCTTGGAAAATACCTGATTTAAGAAAGAAAATATTATTTACATTAGCAATGATCGTTATATATAGATTAGGATCGACTTTAGTTGTTCCTGGTCTTGACATCAATGCACTTCAATACAATATTGATCAATTTGACAATGCCCAAGGTATTACTGCAATGGTAAGCCTTATGACAGGGGGCGCATTCCAAAGAATGGCAGTCTTCGCACTAGGTATTGGACCATACATTACATCTTCAATTATTATCAACCTTTTAACTATGGCGATTCCATACTTTGAGAATTTAGCTAAAGAAGGTGAAGCTGGTAAAAGAAAAATGGCTACTTATACAAGATTTGGTACTGTAGCACTTGCTCTAGTACAAGCTATTGCTCTTGTTAACACACTGTTTAGAGGTTACTTTACAGGTGGAAGCCCATCATTCATTGATGCAACTTTAGTTGTTTTAGTATTAACAGCTGGTACTGCATTGTTGATGTACTTAGGTGAAAAGATTAATGAACATGGTATTGGTAATGGTATATCAGTATTTATCTTTGCTGGTATTATTTCAAGAATGCCAAGTGATATTGGTTCTATGATTAGTAGTATGTTAGACAAAGGTGATAATACAGTAAATATCTTCACATTTATTGGATTCATCGTTATAGCATTCTTCATCATCATAGGTGTTATATATGTAACACAAGGTACGAGAAAAATCCCTGTGCAATACGCAAAACGTGTTGTTGGTAGAAAAATGTACGGTGGACAAAGTTCGCATATTCCTTTGAAAGTGAATCAAACGGGTGTAATCCCAGTAATCTTCGCTATGTCGATTATCATGATTCCTCAAACAATTGCTCAATTCTTAGCTGCGTCTAATGGATTCAGAGTATTTGTAGAAAAGTATTTTGCTTATACGTCACCTGTATATATGATCTTATCAGCAATCGTAATTATTGGATTCACTTTCTTCTATACAGCAGTAACATTCAACCCAGTTGAAGTTGCTAACAATATGAAGAAAAATGGTGGTTACATCCCAGGTATTAGACCAGGAAAGCCAACATCTGAATACTTAATGAAAACTTTAAACAGATTAACATGGGTTGGTGCATTCTTCTTAGCATTCATCGCAACAGTTCCAAACGTGTTGATCACAGTTATGAATATACCGTTTAGATTTGGTGGAACATCACTTCTAATCGCAGTAGGTGTATCAATTGAAATCGCTAAACAATTAGAATCACAATTAGTTATGAGACATTATAACGGATTCTTAAAGTAAAAGGAGGAAATTATGAGACTAATTCTATTAGGACCTCCGGGCGCTGGAAAAGGTACCCAAGCAGCAAACATTGTTGATAAGTATCAATTACCTCATATCTCAACTGGTGATATATTCAGAGCGAATATAAAGCAAGGTACAGATTTAGGTAAAAGAGCTAAAGAATTTATGGATAAAGGTGAATTGGTTCCAGATAGCTTAGTAGTTGAACTTGTAGAAGATCGTCTTCAACAAGACGATACCAAAGTTGGATTCATGTTAGATGGTTTCCCAAGAACTTTACCACAAGCTGAAGCTTTAGATTCTGTATTAACAAATATGGGTTCTACGCTAAACTATGTTGTTAACATAGTAGTAGATCCTTCAGTTCTTGTTGAAAGAGCAGTTGGTCGTAGAATTTGTAGAGATTGTGGTGCAACATATCACATTTCATTTAATCCTTCAAAAGAGGATGGTGTCTGTGATAAATGCTCAGGCGAGTTGTATCAAAGATCTGATGATAATGAAGAAACGGTGTCAAATAGAATTTCTGTATATACAAATGAAACTGAACCATTAGTGGAGTATTACAAGAGTTCAGGTAAATTAGTTACTATTGACGGTTTACAAGATATCGATAAAGTTTTCGCAGATATTCAAGAAGCTTTAGGTGTATAATATGGCAATAAAGATAAAGTCTGAATCACAGATTGAACGCATGCGCGAAGTCGGTAAGATTGTAGCGTATACTCATGAAGTTTTAAAGGCTCATATCAAGCCTGGTATTACAACTAAGGAACTAGATATCATCGCAGAAAATGAAATACGCAAGTATAATGCTGATCCAGCTTTCAAAGGATATGGCGGATTCCCTGCTTCAATTTGCACCTCAGTTAACGAGCAAGTTGTTCATGGCATTCCCGGTTCATATGCTTTGAAAGAAGGTGACATTATTAGTATAGATATTGGTGCTTTTAAAGATAATTTCTTTGGAGATGCTGCTAAGACTCATGGTGTTGGTAGAATATCCGATGAAGCACAAAAACTAATGGATATTACAAGAAATTCTTTCTATGAAGGTTTAAAGTATTGTAAAGAGGGATATAGATTATCTGATGTCTCTCATGCAATACAATCATATGTAGAAAGCAATGGATTTTCAATTGTAAGAGATTATGCAGGTCATGGAATTGGCACTGCACTCCATGAAGATCCCGAAGTTCCTAATTATGGTTCTCCGGGACGCGGCTTGCGGCTGGTCAAAGGTATGGTTTTGGCGATTGAGCCCATGGTCAATGCAGGTGACTTTCATGTAAAGACACTTTCTGATGAGTGGACTGTAGTTACAGTCGATGCTAAGTATTCTGCTCATTATGAGCATTCTCTTGCAATAACTGATGACGAACCTATGCTTCTCACGAGCATGGATTAAGAGGTGAAAGATGAAAAGGATTAGTGGTATTCAAATTGGACAATATGTACGTTCAAAAGCTGGACGTGATAAGAATCATATTTTTCTTGTTCTAACTATAATAGATCACGAATATGTATTGGTGGTTGATGGAGATGTTAGACGTATTGAAAGTCCTAAAAAGAAAAAAATCAAACACTTGTATGAATATAAGCAGATAAGTGATGTAGTACGTGAGAAACAGACAGATGATAAGAAACTTACTAATCTTATGATTCGTAAAGAAATTGAAAAATTTGATTTGAATCAGGTCAATTTAGGAGGTTTTTAAATGGCAAAAAGTGAAATAGAAGTTAAAGGTATTGTAGAAGAAGCTTTGCCAAATGCGAAGTTTATCGTAAAATTAGAGAATGGTCATCTTATCCACGCTACGATATCAGGAAAATTAAGAATGAATTATATACGAATCTTACCAGGAGATAACGTTACGTTAGAATTGTCACCATACGATTTAACTAAAGGACGTATCACTTGGAGAGACAAGTAATAAGGAGGTATAACGATGAAAGTTAGACCATCAGTAAAGCCTATGTGCGAAAAGTGCAAAGTTATTAAAAGAAAAGGTCGAGTAATGGTAATTTGCGAGAATCCAAAGCATAAGCAAAAGCAAGGTTAAGGATTTTTGAATATTAGGAGGTGTCATATATTATGGCAAGAATAGCAGGTATTGACTTGCCTAGAGATAAGCGTGTCCTTATTGGATTAACTTACATCTATGGTATTGGAAGACCAACTTCTGAGCAAGTATTAGCGAAAGCGAGTATTGACGTAAATACTAGAGTTAAAGACTTAACAGAAGAAGAAGTTGCAAAATTAAGAAGTATTCTTGAAGAAGATCACTTAATTGAAGGTGATTTACGTAGAGAAATCGCGATGAATATTAAGAGACTTCAAGATATTGGTAGTTACAGAGGAATTCGTCATAGAAAGAGACTTCCTGTGAGAGGCCAAAAGACTAAAACAAATGCGAGAACAGTAAAAGGTCCAAAACGTACTGTTTCACGTAAAAAGAAATAAGGAGGTCGATTAAATGGTTGCTAAAAAAGCTAGAACTGTTCGTAAGAAGAAAAAAGATCGCAAGAATATAGAACGTGGACAAGCGCATATCCAATCGACTTTTAACAATACAATTGTTACTCTAACGGATGTTCAAGGTAATGTAATTGCTTGGTCATCAGGTGGAAGCTTAGGATTCAAAGGATCTAGAAAAGCAACTCCGTTCGCAGCTCAATTAGTTGGCGAAACTGCTGCTAAATCAGCAATGGAGCATGGATTAAAAACTGTAGCTGTATTCGTTAAGGGTCCAGGTTCAGGAAGAGAATCAGCAATTAGATCACTACAAGCAGCTGGTCTTGAAATTACATCAATTTCTGATGTAACTCCAATTCCACACAATGGTTGTAGACCACCAAAGCGTAGAAGAGTATAATTTGTAGGAGGTGCTATAATGGCAAGATATACAGGTCCATCTTGTAGATTATGTCGTAGAGAAGGCGAAAAGTTATTCCTTAAAGGCGACCGTTGTTATTCTGATAAATGTGCTCTTTCAAGACGTGAAAGTGCTCCAGGACAACATGGCGCTAGAAGAACTAAATTGTCTGGTTACGGTATTCAATTAAGAGAGAAACAAAAAGTTAAAAGATATTACGGATTATTAGAGAAGCAATTCAGAGATACTTATGACAAAGCTGAAAAAATGTCAGGTATCACTGGTGAAAACTTACTTTCTTTATTAGAAAGAAGATTTGACAATGTTGTTTATAGATTAGGATATGGTTCATCAAGAAAAGAAGCTAGACAACTAGTTACTCATGGCCATTTCTCTTTAAACGGTAAAAAAGCTAATATCCCATCAATTTTATTAGGTGTTGGTGATGTAATCACTTTAAATGAGAAAAGTACTTCTTCAGCAAAATTCAAAGAATTAGCTGAAAAAGCAACTACTACACCAAAATGGTTAGAAAGCAATGCTGACAAACTTGAAGGTAAGTTAATAGCTCTTCCAGTAAGAGAAGATATTGATCTACCAATCGAAGAGCATCTTATCATCGAGCTTTACTCTAAGTAATAGCGCGTAGGTTGCCCTCAATGAAAGTTGAATAAAAGAGGAGGGAAATTTTAGTGATAGCTATAGAAAAACCGAATGTTGAATGTATAGAAATGAGTGAAGATTTTACCTATGGTAAGTTTGTCATTGAGCCTTTACAAAAAGGTTACGGGACAACATTAGGAAATAGCATGAGAAGATTACTTCTTTCTTCGCTCCCTGGTAGTGCTGTAAAATGGATTAAGATTGAAAATGTACTGCACGAATTTTCGACAGTACAAGGTGTTAAGGAAGATGTTGTAAACATCATCCTTAACCTGAAGTCTTTAATAACAAAAGTACATTCTGATGATGATATTAAAATTATTAGAATTGAAGCGAATCAACCAGGTCCAGTTACTGCTGGAGACTTAATCGTTGATTCTGATGTGGAAGTTTTAAATACAGACTTACATATCGCTACTTTAGAAGACGATGCGACATTATTAATGGAAATCGGAATTGCTAAAGGTAGAGGATATGTACCTGCAGAAGATCATGGTGAAACTAATTTACCAATTGGTGTAATTTTAGTGGACTCTATTTTCACACCTGTTAAGAAAGTAAACTACTACTCTGAGCAAACTAGACTTGGTGAAGAAGCTGGTTTAGATAAGCTTATTTTAGAAGTTACAACTGATGGTTCAATTAAACCTGATGAGTCACTTTCATTAGCAGCAAAAATTATGAGTGAGCATTTAAACTTATTCATTGACATGTCTGAAAACATGGAAAATGTGGAAATCATGGTCGAAAAAGAAGAAGATCAAAAAGAAAAAGTTTTAGAAATGACTATAGAAGAACTTGACTTGTCAGTGAGATCTTACAACTGCTTGAAACGTGCTGGAATTAACACGGTAGAAGAGTTAGCAAACAAATCTGAAGAAGATATGATGAAGGTTAGAAACCTTGGTAAGAAATCATTAGAAGAAGTTAAGAAGAAGCTTATTGAACTAGAACTTGGTCTAAGAACTGAGGAAGAATAAGCAAGGAGGAAGTAATACATGGCTATTTACAGAAAGTTAGGCCGTCCTTCTGCTCATAGAAATATGATGCTTAGAAATTTAGTAACTAGTTTACTAAAGCACGGACGAATTGAGACTACTGAAGCGAGAGCTAAAGAAACTAAGAAAATTGCAGAAAAAATGATCACACTTGCTAAAAGAGGTGACTTACATGCAAGAAGACAAGTTTTGGCTTACGTAACTGAAAAAGACGTAGTTAAGAATGTTTTTGAAGAAATCGCTCCAAAGTATGAAGATAGAACTGGTGGATATACTAGAATGTATAAGTTAGGACCTCGTAGAGGCGATGCTGCACCAATGGTAATTCTTGAATTAATCTAAGGACGTAAAAAACCAGCTTAGCTGGTTTTTTTTTATTTTATTTTATTTTATTTTTGTTTGTAATTAATATATAATCCTAATATTTATTAGAAGTAAATATGCAGTTAACATGTAAATTCACCTTTAGAATAATGAGGAATTAAGAAAGCGTAAACTTCTACTCAAAAGTTGTGAAAGCAAAGGATTAATTGTATAATGAACTGACAAGAAAAGAAGGTGTAAATATGATTAAGGCAAATGGTGTTAATTTCAAATATAAAAGACAAGATTCTATTACTTCGGTTTTAGAAGATTTTAATATACACGTAAAAGACGGTGAGTTTGTTGTCATTATGGGTCATAACGGATCTGGTAAATCGACATTTGCAAAATTAGCCAATGCAATACTACTACCCAATGATGGTGATGTATTAATTGCAGATATGAATACCAAAGAAGAAAAGAATTTATGGCAAATAAGAGAGCATGCCGGACTAATTTTTCAAAATCCCGACAATCAGATTGTTGCAACTATAGTAGAAGAAGATATAGCATTTGGCCCTGAGAATTTAGGTGTGGAATCGTCTGAAATAAAAAGACGTGTGGATGAAGTCTTAAAGATTGTTGATATGGATGATTATCATAAAAGACCACCTCATATGCTCTCTGGTGGTCAAAAACAAAGGATTGCCATTGCGGGGGTTTTAGCAATGAAACCTAAATGTATCATCTTAGATGAACCAACTGCTATGTTAGATCCATCTGGCAGATCAGAAGTGCTTAATATTATCAAACGTCTTAATAAAGAAGAAAAGATGACTGTTGTTCTAATTACACACTATATGAATGAAGCTATTGATGCTGATAAAATAGTCGTAATTGATAAAGGACGAATTGAACTGCAGGGTTCTCCGAAGGAAGTTTTTACTAATGTAGAAAAAATGAAATCTATCGGATTGGATGTTCCACAAGTAACTTCTTTGGCAATTGCACTAAATGAAGAAGGTATTGATATAAATAAAGATATCATTACATTAGAAGAAATGGTGGAGAGTTTATGTCAATTAAAATAAAGAATTTAAAGCATATTTATGATGAAGGGACACCCTATCAACTAGAAGCTCTAGGTGGTATTAATTTAGATGTTGAAGACGGTGAGTTAATTGGACTTATAGGACACACCGGTTCAGGTAAATCAACGCTAATACAGCATCTGAATGGCCTTTTAAGACCGTCTAGTGGTAGTATTGATATCGATGGTTTCAAAATTGAAAAAGGTAAGCAGAACCTAAAATTACTAAGACAAAAGGTTGGATTGGTTTTTCAATATCCTGAATATCAATTGTTTGAAGAAACAGTTGCAAAAGATGTCGCTTTTGGACCAAGAAATATTGGTATACCAGAAGAACAGATTGATGCAGTTGTAGAAGCAGCATTAAAACATGTAGGGTTGGATATTAAGGAAATTGGTGAGAAAGCACCGTTTGAATTAAGTGGTGGTCAAAAGAGAAAAGTTGCGATTGCTGGTGTTTTGGCAATGAAACCGAAAATTTTAATATTAGATGAGCCAACTGCAGGTCTTGATCCCAAATCAAGAGATGAATTGTTGTGTTATATTAAGGAACTTCATGTAAAAGAGAAGATGACAATTATATTTGTAACACATAGTATGGAGGATGTGGCTAGATTAGCGTCACGTTTGATTGTAATGCATAAAAGTAATATAGTTTATGACAATACACCTAGAGAAGTATTTAAGCATAGCGAGCATTTACAGTCTATAGGACTGGATATACCACAACTATCAAAACTTGTTTTTCAGTTGAATGAAAAAGGCTTTGATATTGATGACACGCTAATAACATTTAACGAAATTAAAAATGCGATACTACAACAATTAAGGGAGAAATAAATGTTACGTGATATAACAATCGGACAGCATTATCCAGCTGATTCCATTATACATAGACTAGATCCGAGAACTAAGTTAATAGGATCATTTTTAATGATAGTGGCTTTATTCCTCATTACACCATTGATTGGTTATGGTGTTGTTTTAGTTGTCCTTTCAACGGTTATTTTACTTTCAAAAGTTCCGGTTAAATTCATTCTAAAAGGACTAAAACCAATATTGTTTTTTATTGTAATTGCAGTTTCAATTAATATGTTTTTAACTCCAGGTCGTGTGGTATTTTCATTTTGGATATTTGAAATCACCGCTGAAGGTATTGATAGAGCTTTAATGACTTTCTTTAGATTTACTTTCTTAATAGTGACATCATCTTTAGTGACTTTAACCACTTCACCTATGGCATTAACAGATGGTATTGAAAGGTTGTTGACACCTTTAAAGAAAATTAAATTTCCAGCTCATGAATTGGCAATGATGATGACCATTGCTCTTAGATTTATTCCAACACTTATCGAAGAAGCCGATAAAATTATGAAAGCACAAATGGCACGTGGTGCTGATTTTGAAAGTGGTAATATATTTAAAAGAGCTAAAAATATGATTCCGTTATTGGTCCCACTTTTTATAAGTGCATTTAGAAGAGCAGATGAACTTGCTATGGCCATGGAGGCGAGATGTTATCGTGGTGGTGAAGGCCGGACTCGATTAAATGTATTAAAGTTTAATTCCTCAGATTACATGGCACTTTGTTTATCAGTTATTTATTTGGTGTTGGTAATTATCTATTTATAGGAGATCTTATGGATCAAGTAGTAAAAATGGTTATTGAATATGACGGAACCAATTTCTTCGGTTGGCAAAGACAGCCAAAAGCCAGGAGTGTACAGGGTGATATAGAAAGAGTTCTAACAAAGATATTCAAGAAAGAGATTCAAATAGATGGCGCAGGGCGTACCGATGCAGGTGTACATGCCTATGGTCAAGTTGCGACTTTTAAATCAACTATACCAATGCCACTTGAAAATCTTAAACGTGCTCTAAATAATTTTTTATCAGAAGATATAAGAATCTTAACACTTTCTTTTGAAGCAGAAACTTTTCATGCCAGATATTCTGCTAAAGGAAAGACTTATGTTTATAAAGTATTAAACACAGTAGACAGAGATGTATTCACGTCTCACTATGCATATTATTATCCTTATGAAGTAAAAGAAGAGCTGATGTTAGAAGCTATCTCTTATTTTATAGGAGAACATGATTTTACCAGTTTTATGGCATCAGGTAGTTCGGCTCAAAATCCGGTAAGAATTATTCATGATATCATGTTAAAAAGAAATGGTGATAACCTTGAACTCATTTATACTGGGAATGGCTTCTTGTATAAAATGGTTAGGATTATTACTGGGTATCTATTAGAAGTTGGACAAGGCAAAATCTTGCCAGGAAAGACTCTAGAATTATTTGAAAACCCTACTAGAAAATATACAACAAAGATAGCACCGGCAGAAGGTTTGTACTTAAAAGAAGTTTATTACGATTAATATTAAAAAGTACTTGACTTTGACCTGCCATATACATATAATATATATGTTGAATATCGATTATAAATCCAATGCCCCGGGTTTTAATATAGAAAAATTTACTAATTTATTAGGAGGAATGTCATGAAGTC
>Ga0209272_10001046_pt1 | contig 18713 bp, 14 predicted proteins | sample tdDd002_FD_187125 | JGI IMG/M metagenome (GOLD analysis project Ga0209272, IMG submission 187125) | Marine sediment microbial communities from the Atlantic coast under amendment with organic carbon and nitrate - tdDd00.2 (SPAdes)... | ecosystem: Environmental > Aquatic > Marine > Coastal >... | reverse complement strand
TTAAATTTATATTATCTACGTAATAAATTCCAACTGTGCTGCCTTTTATCACACGTATCCAAAGTTCAAGTTTATCTCCTTGAAACACTGGACTAGTTATTACCTGATCAACGGCTGCACCATTAATGGTCTCAAAAAGCTGATATGTTCCACCCAAGTCCGCGTCTACTCGAGCCCAAAACTCAATATAACCATCAGCTGCACTTCCGCCCCAAGAACTTAGGTTAAAAGATGCTTGTACACTTTCCTCTGATGAGATATCAATATAGTTCGTAGACCAACTTACCTCAGCACCTTCTTCGACACGCATTTCGAGCAAGCCGCCAACAACCGCAGCTTTATGGTGGGTTCCAAAAACATATTCCCCTTGCCAGATTGTTCCATTATTTGTTCCCTGAGCGGTAAAATTTGGATAACTATCAAAATCTTCATTCCAAACAGAACTCATATTACATGAAATATTAGGAGCTATATTCTCGGTGACAGTAACCGTAAAACTTTTTGTTCCCGTATTGCCCGCTGCATCTGTAGCTTCAAAAGTAACTGTAGTCGTCCCGACTGGAAATTGACTACCTGAAATCAGCCCCTCTGTTTGAACATATTGTGGTCCTTCAAACTCAATCACAAATCGACTAGAATAATTATTCAACATATCGTTCCAAGTTCCATTATCATACATTTCAACCCAATCTTCATTGCCGTTATAATCATTAGGCTCTCCTGAAGCCCAGTTAGAATAGGACAGAGCTTCTCCAGTAAGCCACGTAAAAGTTCCTTCTTGATCCTGATCAGTCAGTCCCATCCAGAATCGCTCATTAACATGATCTCTTAAAAAATCATTTTCTCCCGCTGAGTTAATGGTAACTAAATGACCACCTAAACTATACATTAAATCAGCAGCATCAGAAGAAAGCTCCGTTGCGTCTGACAAGTAATACGAATGACCATCATAAGAGCCAAGACTTGTATATCCTGAAAGGTTTCCAGAAAATGCACCTCTATCATCTGTCACAATAGGAGTATTGTAGTTTACTAGTGCGGTACACTGTCCTGGATCTACAGGTACTGTAATATCAGGCAGATTATCTGCAAATACAGGAGGGGTAGTATCAGGGGTGATAGGAGTTCCTTTTATTATCAAATTATCAAGATATACATACCTATTGTTATTAACATCTGATATAATCCTAATTTTTACATTTGAATTATTATCAAAAGTACTGCTCAAAGCCTCCGATACATTTTCCCACTGATTCCTCTGACAATTTTGTCTTAAAATGACCCCACTATAACCAGAACCACTATTTACCTTAAGTAACCAGTCATGTTTTCCTCCATTGTTTCCAAACCAATAACCACCATCCCATTCCACTTTAATATTCTCATAGCCAACTGTTGAAAGACTTACGGTTATCCTCTCTCTATCGACATTAGTATAAAGTGATGAAAACGAATTTCCATATGAGCCTGAAAATTGTAGATTTCCATCTTTAGTAAGACTTGGCGACCCAATAGAGCCGCTTTCTGGATTCAAGTCACCATTTGAAGTAAACTGATATTCAGCCAAAGTCACCTCCTGGGCATAAAGTTTTGCTCCAATTTGTAAGAAAAAAGTGATAAGTATTAAGATTCTTGTAGAGAATTTGATCATAAAAACCATTGCTAATAAGGACTAATTCATTCGTATCTTGCCTGTTAAATGTAATGATTTATTAACAAAGAAAAAAGAACAGAACAAACAGTCATATTAATTGATGGATTCCTTGAAAAAGAAAGCTGATATTTCTCATTTTTCTACTTACATATACCACTTAATTTTGCATTTATTTTACATCCATAAACGAAAGACAAATATCAATTCATAGAGTCAGTTATGAGTATCTCAATTTTAGAGTTTATTAATATTTATTAACGAATTACTTAACTAGACATCTCTTAACTTATCGTAGGTTTGTAACGGTAAAGATCGAATTTGGTTGCAAACCAAATTCACGACATCATGTGATTGCCAAAGTTTCATAAACAATTCTAAAGAATAGTTAAGTTACTAAGTTCGATAAATTTGCAAATGGTTAACAATATATTGAGTCTATTTGGGAATCACGTATAGATGTAAAAAGGCTGAGCTTAGGGGGCTCGGCCTTTTATTTTTTTACACTGTCTCATTCTGAAATTTGCTTATTCTTACGTTATTCGTATCAACAAATTAGCTAATCATATTATCATCAAGTCTTTCTCTTCTTCTTTTTAGCAGCTGGAAACAAAACATTATTCAAGATTAAACGATACCCTGACGAGTTTTTCTTAAGGTTTAAATCCGTTGGTGGGTCTCCAACCAAATGTTGGTAATCTTCTGGATCGTGACCACCAAAAAATGTCCAAGTTCCTTTTCCAAAAGTTCCATGAATATATCGCGCTTCTTCAGCAGTTTTATTTTCACCCATAATGAGGACATTGGGTTTTATACAATGCACACTAAAAGCTGTTGTTTGCCCCATAAAACCTTTTATTAAGTTGTTATGATTCTGACATAACATGCTGGGTACAGGATCCCATTTTGCAGAAAAATCAAAGAGAGAAAAATAATCTTCATCTTTCCTCACCTTTCTCGTAAGCGTTACATCAATATTAGAAAACTCATAAACAAGAGGATCTTTTTCCAGAGTAAAATTCTCAAAAGCAAAAGTATTTGTAAAGTCTAATTTCGATTGCGCATCTTCATCCATAGGGTCTCCATCAAACTGATGTGAACAGATATCGGTATGTTCTGCAGAAAGAGAAATATCAAAAGTATCGGTTGCTGAACACATAGCAAACAGGAAACCTCCCTCTTCTACAAAGGCTTTAATTTTTAGATTCACCGCTAATTTTAGTTCTGAAACTTTAGAAAAACCATATAAACGAGCCCTGTCAAGATTGTCACGAACGCCATCTTTATACCATTTTAAATTACGATAACCCGCATAAAACTTTCCATGCTGACCCGTAAAATCCTCATGATGCAAATGCAACCAATCGTATTTAGAAAGATTTCCCTGCATAACTTCATCGTCATAAATCAGATCGTAGGGAATTTCGGCATAAGATAAAGCTAAGGTTACAGCATCGTCCCAAGGTTTTTTACCTTTTGGAGAATATACAGCCATTTGGGGTGGTTTCTGTAGCTTAACAGCATCCATATTTACCTCTGGACTTGCTATCTGATCAAGAATTAAACCTGTTTGAGCATCACTTATTGTTTCAAAACTCACACCTCGTATTTGACACTCCGATTTAATTTCGGAACTAAAAGGCAATAGAAAACTACCTCCACGGTAATTCAACAACCAATGAATATCTTGATTTTGTTGTAAAACCCAAAAAGCGATCCCATAAGATTTGAGATGATTTTTCTGGGCTTCATCCATTGGAACGAGAAGAGAAGCTGAAAAAGCTGGAATTGTAAAAAGCAATAAAAAAAAGCAAATCATTCTCTTTATAAAACTCATATATACAAAACTTTAAGATTGATTTAAATTTACGATAGCTTTCCTAGAAAGGTGGGGCTTCGTCAAAATCTGAACCGCCATGCAATCCTGCATTCGGATCATCATAGCCACTCGGTTCTTCATTCATACTAGAACCAAAAGTTTGAGCGGCAATATTTTCAGTTCCAAAGCCTTCAGGACTCTCGCCCTCTAAATCCATAAATCGGGCTAGCTGATTACGGAATCGTAACTGAATCTCCCCTACAGCACCATTACGATGCTTCGCAATAATAATATCGGCAATACCAATCAATGAATTCCCTTCAGCATCTTCAGTAATTCCGTATCGCTCAGGACGGTGAATAAATAGCACCATATCGGCATCCTGCTCAATTGCTCCAGACTCACGAAGGTCAGACAGCATTGGCTTTTTAGCATCACCCGTACGTTGTTCAACACCACGATTCAGCTGCGACAAGGCAATAACAGGAATATTCAATTCCTTAGCAATAATCTTTAACTGACGGGAAATTAATGAGACTTCCTGCTCACGATTACCACGCATATCAGAACCTGCTGTCATCAGTTGAAGGTAGTCAATAATCACACAACCAATATCGTGCTTCGCTTTTAGCCTTCTACATTTCGAACGCAATTCGTAAATTGATAAACCAGGTGTATCATCCACATAAATTGGTGCGTCAATCAAACCTTTAATCTTAGTATGTAACTGTTCCCACTCATGGTCAGCCAAGCGTCCATTACGCAGTTTTTCCGATCCTAATTCTGTCTCAGAAGAAATCATACGTTTTACCAACTGGTCGCCCCCCATCTCAAGAGAGAATATGGCAATAGGTGCTTTATGCTCCACAGCCATATTTCGGGTCATGGAAAGTACAAATGCCGTTTTACCCATTGATGGACGAGCTGCAATAATAACAAGGTCGGACTTTTGCCAACCCGATGTAATTCGATCGAGTGCAGTAAAACCTGAAGGCACCCCACTCAAACCATCTTCTCGCTTACTCGCTGCAATAATCTGGTCGATTACTTCATCAGCCAGTGGTCGAATATGAGCTGACTCTTTCTTAATATTACCTTCAGCAATATCAAAAACATCTTGCTGAGCTTGATCTAATAGATCCGCTACATCGATACTTTCATCGAAAGCAGAACTCTGAATTTCTGATGAAACGCGAATCAATTCTCTTTGAATAAACTTTTGAGCAATAATACGCGCATGATGCTCGATATGTGCCGCATTGGCCACTCTCGAAGTCAGCTGAGACACATAAAATGGTCCACCACAGCTTTCTAAATCATCCTGACGTTTTAACTCTTCGGTAACGGTAAGGATATCAATAGGCTCTTCCTTTGAGGACAAGCTCATGATAGCCTTATATATTTTCTGATGAGCTGGCTTATAGAAACTGTCAGCCTTCAGCAAATCCCCAACAGAAATAATGGCGTCCTTCTCCAACATGATAGCACCCAAAACCGCCTCTTCCAGCTCTACAGCCTGAGGTGGCACTTGTCCATGTTCCGACAATTGGTTTGTCTTTGCTTTTGGGGTATATTTCTTCGATTCTGCCATACTTTGTTTCTAACTGGAGATTAACCAAAATCAGATAAATCACTTATCTAGATAAAATTATAAAACAAAACACCCTTTAAATCTCAATAGGACTTACTAAGGCTAATTTATTTTACAGAGAACAAAGATACTCGATAGAAAATAAAAATCTAATCTTTGAAATATCATTTTATTAAAAGCTGTATTTTTGCCATCAATTTTATTAACAAAATCTTCTGACTCGTGCTGACTTACTCGAATGCTAAAATTAATATCGGTTTAAACATTGTTGAAAAGAGATCTGATGGATTTCATAATATTGAAACGGTATTCTTTCCTATTGGCATGAAAGATGCGATTGAAATAGCCGATTCGAAGGAAAGTTCGCCATATACATTTTCTGCATCAGGAATTCCAATCAATATTGAGGCCAAAGATAATATCGTTGTGAAAGCCTATGAACTCATCAGAGCAAAATATGATTTCCCTGCACAAGATATCCACTTGCACAAGAACATTCCCTTTGGAGCAGGCTTGGGCGGCGGATCAGCCAATGCAGCTTATATGATTAAACTTCTGAACGAGAAATTTAATCTAGGAATGAGCACCGAAGAAATGGAAGATGAAGTAAAGAAACTGGGTAGCGATTGTGCCTTTTTCATTAAAAACGAACCCGCTTTTGCGATTGAAAAAGGTGATAAGTTAAACTCAATTGATTTGGATCTTTCTGGCTATCATATTCTACTAATTAAACCCGATGTTCACATTAGCACACCTGAGGCTTATGCCAATATCTCACCACAGAAACCTGCAATTTCGCTAAAAGAAATTATAAAACAACCGATCGAAACTTGGAAATCAATCATCAAAAATGATTTTGAAGGCAGTATTTTTCCAAAGTACCCGTTGCTCGCAGAAATTAAAGAAGAACTTTACGAAGAAGGTGCCATTTATGCTGCCATGTCGGGAAGCGGATCGAGCATGTTTGGACTTTTTAAAAATGAACCCAAAATTTTACCACAGTGGGAAAAGCATTATTGCTGGAAAGATAAATTATAATGGCCGAATTGAAAAAAATGTTCTCAAAGAAAGATTCGCTGAAAGCAGTATTGAAAGTTTAAGTATAACTTTGTAAATCGTTACTCCTATAAAAAAGCAAAGCCTTTAAAGAGGGCTTTGCTTTTATCTTCTATCAATATATTTTTTCAGAAGCCAATTTGTAGTCTAAATAACTTTCGAACTCTTCTTGCCCCCAATTTCCATTGGGAGCAAATATTAATCTCCATCGTGGGTAACCTTCATTATCGCACAAATTTGCTCTAATACCAATTATCGTAGCATCTTTCACCAATTCTTCAACTATCAGGTGTTTCATTTGCTTTGTAATTTCTTCCTTTTCGATTGATGGATCAGCCTTAATTTTAATATTCTTTCTTTTCCAAATTCTTTTTGTAGGATAGCTAAGCTCTCTTGTCCAATCCTCCACTTCTACTTTAGACATATCTAACTCTTGTGGTGTTTCGTATTCAAGCAATTTTTGATAAGAAGCTCTTTTTAAATCCAGCATACTGTACTCATATTCTATAGCTTTGGGGTGTGTTACTGTATCTACGAGTGCCAGTTGCTTGAGCAAATTTGGACTTTGAAAAGAGCTAAGTTTGATACATCTGATTGATATGCTATCTGCATTAACAATTTCTTTCTTAAAATAATACGAGAATTCACCATTATACACATTAATATACTTCGATCCCTTGGTTAAATTTTTAGTGTAAATTATTATTGATAATTCAGTACTATCAGGAAAGTTACATCTCCCAACAATGTAAGGATCTTTTCCAGGAGATTTTAATTCCACCTCCATAAAAGATTTGGTGGGTTCAGTAATACTTATTCTTTCTAATTCATTAGTTTCTTCGGCACTTTCACTAGAAGCTAGTGTTATTACAAAGGATATTAAAAACAAAACAATTATTGCAGCTATACTGATTCCAAGATATTTTAAAAATTTCATATGCTTATAAGTTTAAAACTTTAAATAATTAAAGATCTAAAGATAAACATATTGTTTTTCATGCTAAGTAATACTTACAAATAACTAAACATATTTCATAATAATCTTAACGCCCTCTTATTATACCTATAAAAAAAAGGCTGTTCTTAGTTAAAAGAACAGCCTTTATATAGCTTGTTATACGAAATAAGAATTAAGCTTTCACCTCTACCATGACCTTACGGTTCGGTATTTTCTCGTCTACGCTAACATTTATTTTCTCGATTACTCCATCGAAAGGCATCAGAATTTTATTTTTCATCTTCATCGCTTGAAGAATCATTAGGCATTCGCCCTCTTTAACTTCTTGACCTTCCTTCACAAAAATCTCAACAATCGTTCCTGGAATAAAAGATTTAATGTGGTTCGGATTTGGTCTTTCCCACTTCTTTCTATTCGCAACATTTTCCGGTATCTCTGTTGTATAGATGGTTCCATCAATGTTGAACTCTTTTAAATTACTCATAGTAAGTTCGATTTAAAATGGAGGAATACCGTGTTTCTTATTTGGTCTTCTATCAACCTTGTTCATTGATACCTCAAGAGAGTGCAATAACATTTTACGAGTCTCTTCTGGCTCAATTACCGTATCGATATAACCTTTAGCTGCAGCTACATAAGGGTTTGCAAATTTCTCTTTGTATTCAGCAACTTTTTCTTTACGCACAGCTTCTGGATCTTCTGCAGACATAATCTCTTTTCTAAAGATAATGTTAGCAGCACCTTCTGGTCCCATTACAGCAATCTCAGCAGTTGGCCAAGCAAACATGAAGTCAGCTTTCATATGACGAGAGTTCATAGCAATATAACCTCCACCATATGCCTTACGTACAATTACAGTAATCTTAGGCACAGTAGCTTCACTGTATGCATAAAGAATCTTAGCACCATGACGAATCACACCTGCATGCTCTTGATCAACCCCTGGTAAATAACCTGGCATATCCTCTAGTGTTACCAAAGGAATATTAAAGGCATCACAGTAGCGAATAAAACGTGCCGCTTTATCCGAAGAATCACAATCAAGTACACCAGCAAGAACTAATGGCTGATTAGCAACAAAACCAATCGTTTCACCATTCATTCTACCGAAACCAATCACGATATTACGTGCAAAGCCTTCCATTACTTCAAAGAAGTCAGAATCATCACTAATCGCTCTAATTACGTTACGAATATCGTAAGGTTGAGTTGGATCATGAGGAACAATTTCTTCAATTTTGTATTCGGCCTTAGGTGGTTTTGGAGGGAAAGGACGTGCTTTCTTCTCGTTGTGCCAAGGAATGTAAGTTAGTAGCTTCTTGATTTGCTCGAAGCAATCAAGCTCGTTTTGAGCGTAGAAATGAGCATTACCAGTGATCTCGCTGTGTACTTTCGCACCACCAAGTTCTTCCATACTTATTTCTTCACCTAAAACTGTTTTTATTACCTCAGGACCGGTAATAAACATTTTAGAGATGTTTTCTACTACAAACACAAAGTCGGTAAGGGCAGGAGAATAAACGGCTCCACCAGCACAAGGACCTAGAATAACTGACAATTGAGGAATAACTCCCGATGCCAAGGTATTACGGAAAAAGATTTCACCATAACCAGCAAGTGAATTAACACCCTCCTGAATACGAGCTCCACCCGAATCGTTAATACCAATCAAAGGCACACGCATTTTCAATGCATGGTCCATAATTTTTGTAATCTTACGAGCATGCATAAGACCAAGAGAACCACCAGCTACAGTAAAATCCTGTGCAAAAAGGCATACAGGCTGACCATAAATTGTTCCGGTTCCAATGATAACTCCATCACCATGAAGTTGTTTCTTCTCCATGCCAAAGTCGCGGGCTTCGTGTTCTACGAACATATCGTACTCATGAAAAGAATCTTCATCAACAATAGATGTAATTCTCTCACGTGCAGTCAATTTACCCATTGCAACTTGCTTCTGAATGGCTTTTTCACCACCACCTTGAAGCACTTTTTCTTTTCTCTTTCTAAGATCAAGAATGTTTCGTTTCAATGACATATTACGTACATTTAGTTAAAAACCGTATACTTTAAAGTATACATTTAGTTGTATTTCAAGTTTGTCCAAACTTTATTTAAGACCAATAAAGCACAAAACAACCCCTATTCATTTCCTTTTAACTTAGAAAAGAAAACAAACTCAGATCATTCATTCTATATCGGTAAATATTTGCCATTTACAGGCAATTCTTTTTTTTGTTATTTGACTAACAAACAAATTTATTATTCAAATAACATATTTTAACATCTGCAAGGATACTCATTTTTTATTCTACAAAAAAATCAGCTTTAACCATCACAGTATATCAACCTGCTAAATTACCGCTTTTTCAGTAGGAAAGCAAGATCTTTAGCAGACATTATTTAGAATCCATTTACTTAGGAGCAACCCGATATAGATATACCGCAATAATTGAAAATACGATATTAGGCAACCAAACTGCCAGCAATGGATTCATACTTCCATTTGTAGCAAAAACGGTAGATATTTGTTGAAAAAGTATAAACGAGAAACTCAAAGCTAATCCTACTCCAAGATGTAATCCCATACCACCCCTTACCTTTCTACAGGCCAAAGAAACGCCTATTAGTGTCAGAATAAATGCTGAAAATGGGTTCGCAATACGACGATATTTCTCAATTTTATAAGCGCTGATATTACTATCTCCTCTCATAATTTGCTCATCAATAAAATCATCAAGTTCCATCATATTCATCGCTTCTACCACATTGGTTCGTCGACTAAACTCTTCAGGACTGAAATTTAAGAGAGTATCTATTGCTTTCCCTTTCTCAAAGGTTTCGCTATCACCATCAATTCGTCTAATGAAATAGTTTTTAATCGTCCACTTCTCTTTCTCTTCATTCCATTTTATTGAACGCGATGTTAGTTTTGACACCAATTGCTTCCCTTCAAATTTTTCAAGTGAAAATTTATATCCCGTTTTACTCGATGTCTCGAAATTAGACATATAAATAAACAAACCAGGTTCTATTTGGCGATGTATATTACGTTCTTTATTTACGAATCGTTTTTTTATGTAGGTTTCAGTAAAATCCAATCTTTTTGCATTGGCCGGAGGAATAACAAAATTACTTAGGAGAAAAGAAAATATTCCAATAATAAGAGCTGAAACAAAATAAGGAAACATCATTCTCCTGAAGCTTACCCCCGAACTAAGTATGGCAATAATTTCGGTATCGTAAGCCATTTTTGAAGTAAAATAGATAACCGAGATAAAGGTAAATAAAGCACTAAACAGGTTCGCGAAATAGGGTATAAAATTGACATAATAGTCTAATATAACCGCTTTAAAAGGGGCTTCTTTATCAATAAAATTGTCAATCTTTTCAGAGAAATCAAAAATTATTGTAATACTGATGATTAAGATTATTGCAAAAAAGAAAGTTCCCAGAAACTTTCGAATGATATATAAGTCTAATTTCCCAAACATCCTCTATCTCAATTATTAATTTACAACTTCCAACCGTGTCCTGAATATAAAAGGACAGTCAGAAGCTTTTATGGAACCTAAATTTAAACCATAATAACGAAACCTCAAGCTCAAATAGTTACAATCAAGCTTTTTTAACATTAATCTACAAACGTCTTCCTAGTTTTTCTACCATAACCTTCTTCCATTCGTAGAAAGTTCCATCTTCTATTTTCTCTCTAGCCTCGCGAACCAACCATAAATAAAAAGCCAAGTTATGAATACTACATATCTGACCTCCAAGCAACTCATTTGCACGAATCAAGTGTCTCACATAGGCTTTTGAATAAAAACTATCGACATACGATGTTCCATTAGGATCTAATGGCGAAAAGTCATTAGCCCATTTCTGATTTCTCATATTAAGCGTTCCCTCACTGGTAAAAATCATTCCATTTCTACCATTACGTGTTGGCATCACACAATCAAACATATCAACACCACGCGAAATCGCTTCCAATATATTAATAGGTGTTCCCACCCCCATTAAATAGCGAGGTTTTTCTTCAGGTAAAACCTGATTCACAACCTCAATCATTTCATACATATCTTTTGTTGGTTCCCCCACAGCCAATCCACCAATGGCATATCCTTCACGATTTAAAGATGCAGCATGTTCAGCAGCCTTTATTCTCAAATCTTTATAGACACAACCTTGAACAATAGGAAAAAGTGCTTGTGAGTAACCATATTTCCCTTGGGTATTATCGAAACGATCCACACAACGCTCTAACCATCGTTGAGTTAAACCCAAAGATTTCTCGGCATATTCATAGCTAGAAGTTCCCGGAGGACACTCATCAAATGCCATAATAATATCAGCACCGATAATTCGCTGCGTATCCATTACATTTTCTGGCGTAAACATATGCTTAGAGCCATCAATATGTGATCTGAAAATAGCGCCTTCTTCCGTCAGCTTACGATTCTCTGCCAATGAAAACACCTGGAATCCACCACTATCTGTCAAAATCGGACGATCCCATCCATTAAATTTGTGTAAACCTCCGGCTTGCTCTAAAACGTCTAAACCTGGACGTAAATATAGATGGTATGTATTTCCTAGAATTATTTCAGCATTAACATCCTCTTTCAGTTCATGCTGATGTACTCCTTTTACAGAGCCAAGCGTACCAACAGGCATAAAAATGGGTGTTTTAATTTTCCCATGATCAGTAGTAATTTCGCCAGTTCTAGCGCCTGATTTATTATCAGTATTTTGTAATTTAAAATCCATATCAACTTCAGCTAAAGTGGGAGAATAGGTCTCAATTTGTGAACTAATCCCATTAAAAACAAGCTGCAAATATAGATAATAATATTGGCATTAAAATTTATTTATAAAGTCTCGCCTTAGACTGAATCGTAATTCCATAAACAAGTATTTGCTACACATCTACCTTCTTAGACATTCTATTTGTCAAATAGAATGCAAATCACCCAATATATTACACTATATTAAGTCAACATAAAGGCTTAACAGCTAGAATTTAAAGTATCTACAAAACACACTTAACTTCAAAACTTTTTTTTTAACAAGCTGTAATCATTTACTAGAAGCAACTCATATGAATCAGAATCCTAACTTATCGGATAATGCCAAAATAGACTTGTTAAATGTACAAGCTGCAATGAAAGGCAATCAAAAAGCCTTCGAGAAACTTTTCTTGAGGTATAAAGATGCTATTTTCTATTTCTTACTAAGAATTGTAAATAACAGGACCGATGCTGAAGATTTAACTCTAGAGTGTTTTGGAAAGGCTTTTAGAAATATCAATCAATATTCTACAAAATATGCATTTAGCACCTGGCTGTTCCGTATAGCGTCAAATACAAGTATCGACTTTATTCGTAAAAAAAAGAAAAACATCATCAAATTTGACACTAAAGATGATGGTAATATGGATTTGCCTTTATACGAAAGTAAAACGCCATCGCCAGAACAACAAATTATAAACAAACAGAACGCAATATATATGAGACGAAAAGTCAGTCAACTGAAAGATCGTTATCGTATCTTAATCGAATTGCGCTATTTCAAAGAATTTTCTTACGACGAAATTGCTCAAGAATTGAACTTGCCCATTGGTACGATAAAAGCACAACTTTTCAGAGCTCGAAAACTTCTTTTTGAAAATATTAAAAATGAGGAAGTGTAATTTTCATCTATTCAATCTATTTCAAATATTTAATCCTAATTCGAAGAATCTTTTTGCTCTAAAATTATAATTATATCTTTGCCTCGCATTATAAATTACAGAATGGAATTAATTTTAAAATACTTCAAAGATTTATCTGAAGAACAGAAAAATCAACTTGCGAAGCTAAAAGAACTATATATAGAGTGGAATGATAAAATTAATGTCATTTCAAGAAAAGATATCGACTCTTTATACCTGCATCATGTTTTGCACTCTTTAGCAATTGCAAAAGTTATCCAATTTACTCCAGGATCAAGTGTTATGGATGTTGGGACTGGTGGAGGATTCCCTGGAATTCCTTTAGCAATTCTATATCCTGAAACGAATTTTCATTTAGTCGATTCTATTGGCAAAAAAATAAAAGTTGTAACAGAAGTAGCAAGTGCATTAGGTTTAAAAAATGTAAAAGCTGAACATACGCGTGTACAACAAGTCAAAACAAAATACGATTTTATAGTTAGTCGTGCAGTTACTGCCTTTCCTGCTTTTGTAAACATGGTAAAGAAAAACTGCAAGTCTGAAAGTAAAAATGCCCTTCCCAATGGAATTATTTACATTAAAGGAGGCGATTTTGAAGAAGAAATAAAGCCATACGGAAAAAAAATCAGTCTCTTCAACTGTACTGATTTCTTCACTGAGGACTTTTTCGAAACAAAAAAAATTGTCCATATGACACTTTAAACCAAATTATTTCGGCTTAATCTTTTGCCAAATAAAAAAAATACTTATTTTTGCAGTCCAAAATCAACGCATATAATCACTTTATTCGATAAAAATATTTCGCGATGAAAAGAACATTTCAACCATCAAATAGAAAAAGAAGAAACAAGCACGGTTTCAGAGACAAAATGGCTTCTGCTAACGGAAGAGCAGTATTATCTCGTAGAAGAGCAAAAGGCAGAAAAAAATTATCTGTTTCTAGCGAACGTAGACACAAAGCTTAATTTTTAAAATTAGCTTTCTATAAAATATAAAAAGTAAAGGATTATATATTCTTTGCTTTTTTTTTGTGTTTACAGTTTTCTCTAAAGAAATTTAAAGAGTTCCAATGGAGCTCTTTTTTTTTGATTCCTACCCTGTGCGCATCCTACCACAAGAAATGAGACCGAAATTTTTAAGATGGAAAAGATCTATAGAAGTTTATATTCTGCATAATTTACTTGTTTATCTATCCTTTATCAGAAAATCTCTCTTATTTTTGTACCTATTCACTTTTGTAAGAGTATAAACAGCTGTATCGTAATTCAGAACCTAACAGCAGTTTTATATTAGCTATACGCAATTCATAAAATTATTGCACACAAGTGAATTAAAGCAATTAATCTTGATAAGAAAAAAATGAATTACAAATTAGAACACGCCTGTATCAGAGTAATGGATTTAGATAAATCCCTTGATTTTTATAAAAAAGCTTTGGCTTTGGAGGAAGTAAGGCGATTGGATTATCCTAATTATGAATTCACATTGGTTTATCTCTCTGATGAAGATGGCAACTTCGAAATAGAGCTAACGTATAACTACAATACTGAGAAAGCATATGAGATGGGAACAGGGTTCAGTCATTTTGCACTAAAAGTAAAAGATTTAGAAAAATCTCATGAATATCATAAAAATCAGAATCTGGAAACAACAGATTTGAAAGGCTTACCTGGAGAAAAACCAAAATATTATTTCATTACTGACCCTGATGGTTATAAAATAGAAATTATACGAGAGTAAAAACAATTAAATATGTTTAAGATATGCCCTAAATCAAAATATCCCAATTGATTTAAGTATCCCATATAAAAACAAACCAAATTGCCATTAAAAGCAAATTAGATACCTATGCGACTGAAACAATTTTTAAAAACAGGCACTTTTTATAAACATTTAGGCCTTTCAATAATTATAGCCGTAGCATTAATATGGATTACGCTTCAAAGTTTAAGTTTCTATACGAATCACGGAGAAGAAATAAAAGTACCCAACTTATATGGCTTAAGTATAGAAGAAGGACAAAACCTAATAAAAGAAAACAAGTTACGTTTTTCAATATACGATTCGGTTTATAATCCGAAGCTACCAGCTGGTTGTATTCTCGACCAAAACCCTAAGGCACATGCTACAGTTAAAAGTAATCGGAATATTTTTTTAACCATTAATTCCCTTAAACCCGAACAAGTCAGGTTTCCAAACTTGGTTGATAATTCTTTCAGACAAGCCTATGAGATATTAGTCACCAATGGTTTTAAAATTGGCAAACTAGACTATGTAGAATACGATTACTACAATCTTGTTTTGTATCCAAAATTCAAGGGTGACTCTATAAGTAAAGGCGAGTTAATCGATAAAGGATCAAAAATTGATTTAGTCTTAGGAAAAGGGAAAAATGTAAAAATAAAAATCCCCGAACTAATTGGCAAGCACTATAATGATGCAAAAGAGCGAATCATACTATCAAGTTTAAATATTGGAAGAATAAATTTTGACAGTTCTGTATCTAATTTATCAGACTCGTTAAATGCACAAATATATCAGCAATCACACGCATATGCGGAAAATTCAAAGATTGCACCTGGGAGCAGAATTAATTTATGGCTGACTACAGATAGTATCAAAATTAAAGATGCTAAAGCTTATTTTAGAAGTCAATCAATCAAATAGGACAATACAGAATCACATATAATGCAAGAAGAAAATTTAGAATTCGAGAATTTCGACGATAGCAACGCCAATCAAGAATCATACGAGCACTTCAGGTTTGAAGTTGATCCTGGACAAACACCATTGAGAATTGACAAATATTTAGTCAGCCGTATGGTAAACTCATCCCGAAACAAAATTCAAGACTCAGCTAACAATGGAAATATCCGTGTTAATGATATCGTGGTTAAGAGAAACTATAAAGTTAAGCCTGGCGATATTGTAACAATCGTTCTTAGCTATCCACCTCGCGAAATCGAAATTATTGCTGAAGATATTCCTTTAACAATTGTACATGAAGACGATTCATTCATAATTGTAAATAAAAACCCAGGAATGGTGGTTCATCCATCATATGGGCATTATTCAGGAACGCTTGTAAACGCATTGGCCTTTCATCTAAAAAATTTACCTCTTTTTAATTCTAAAGATCCACGTCCAGGCTTGGTTCATCGCATCGATAAAGACACCTCAGGTATTTTAGTAATTGCTAAAACCGAACTAGCCAAAACAAAACTAGCACTTCAGTTTTTTAACAAAACCAGTGATAGAAAATACCGCGCTTTAGTTTGGGGTAACTTAGCCGAAGATGAAGGAACAATAACAGGACATGTTGGTAGAAATCTAAAAAACCGAAAGGTAATGGATGTCTTTCCTGATGGCGAATATGGCAAACATGCTGTAACGCACTATCGAGTACTAGAACGTTTAGGCTATGTGAACTTGGTAGAATGCGTATTAGAAACAGGACGTACTCATCAAATTCGTGCTCACTTTAAACACATTGGCCATCCCCTGTTCAACGACGCTGATTACGGTGGAGATCAAATTCTAAAAGGAACAACCTTTACCAAATACAAACAATTCGTTCAAAATTGTTTTAAAATCTGTCCACGACAAGCGCTTCATGCCAAAACATTAGGTTTTATTCATCCAGCCACAGATGAATACATCTCATTTGATTCAGAAATTCCTGATGATATGGCAACACTTATTAAAAAATGGAGAGAATACACATCAACACGTGAAGAATAAATAATACTTTGAACTTAGTTTATGAAGAGAAATGTTTTAATTATTGCTGGAGGTGATTCTGCAGAGATTGTAATCTCAATGCAAACTGCAGAGCATATTTTTAATACACTTGATAAAAACCGATATCAAGTTTACCAAGCTACCTTTAAAGGAAAAGAGTGGAAGGTGAAGCTTGACGGTTTAGAATATGATATCGACAAAAATAATTTTAGTATCAACACAGGTTCAACTACCATTAAATTTGATTTTGCTTATATCGCCATTCATGGCACACCTGGTGAAAATGGTGTCTTACAAGGTTACTTAAATCTTGTTCAGGTTCCACACTCAACCTGCGATGTTCTAAGTAGCGCATTAAGTTTCAATAAGCACGCTTGCAATTCATACCTCAAAACATTAGGCTTTGAATTTGCCAAGTCGGTCCTTCTAAAAAAAGATGAGAATTTCGATTGCAAATCAATAGAGGCACAAGTAGGTCTCCCTTGTTTTGTAAAACCCAATGCCGATGGATCTAGTTTTGGCATCTCAAAAGTAAGCCAGTTTGAAGAACTTGAAAATGCCATTTTAAAGGCATTTAAAGAAGGACATGAAGTCATTATAGAAGAATTCATCGAAGGACTGGAAGTCACCTGTGGACTTGTAAAAACAAAACAAGAGGAAATTATATTTCCACTTACCGAAGTGGTTCCAAAAAATGAATTTTTCGACTTTGAAGCCAAATATGATCCTGCCATGGCCGACGAAATTACACCTGCCAGAATAAGCCCGGAACTTACTTTGAAGATTCAAAAATTATCTTCTAAGATATATGATGCCTTAAAGTGCAAAGGAATCGTTAGAGTCGATTACATTATCAAAAACAACATTCCCTATATGCTAGAAGCAAACACAGTTCCAGGAATGACAGCAAATAGTTTTATTCCAAAACAAGTAAAAGCGATGAATTGCGAACTAAGAGATATCTTAACTTTGGTAATTGAAGACCAATTCTAACAGCTTGCATTTAATAGATACAAAAGACAGTCCTTCAGGATTGTCTTTTTTTATGCATCAACTTTATTCCAAACCCACATTTAAACAATAAACATCAGGGCGTTCTTTCGCTCCAAAAGCATCACAAAATGAATTCTTGCAAAAGCGAAAGTCAGGTTTTCCGTTCCAAGTCCTCGCCATTATCGGAAGCATCTCTAAACAACTAATTGTGTAGCTTAGGCTCATTACATCATCAACCAACAATAAGGCTGTGGGCTATCCACTACAACCCTTAACGCAAACTTTAGCCCTTGCCACAGTCAGTGTTCATTAGAAAGCAATGCACCACTAGATAAAATTAATTCCAATCAATAATACAAACACAATCCTAAAAGTTAATCACCACTATTCAAAAACACACAAGCCCCTAATCCCACATCCTAAAGAGTACCTCCCAACAAAATAGCAATTACAACTTGAGAATCTATCTCAGCAATTAAAAAATTATAAAAGAGACACAGTTCATTGAAAAGACCCATGAGCAACGGTTACAAATGAACGATCAGTGGGTACAACAGTTAAAATGCTAGGTCAAATGATCAAACGATAGGTACAACATACCAAACGACGGGTACAAATGGACAAACAGTTATTTTCCAATCATCTTTCTTAATAAGGATTCAACGTTCAACCTATCAGCTTAAGCAAGATTTAAAGAAAAACCGATCCTGATTCTATAATAACTAAGCAAGCTCCCCTTAAGTGGTATTCAAAGCCTAATTAAGCAGCATCTGCGCTAATCAGCGACATCAGCGGGAAAACATATTTACAATGAGTAATTATCAATTAATAATGTTGCAATTACTAAGATAGACTTTAAGAGACATTTTTTAAAGACACACAATGTGGGACAGTATCTATTAATCTTAAGATATAGTTGTTTGGGAGCAGGTATCTGCGATTATCAGCGTAATCTGCGGGAAAATCAATTCCTAATTCATAACTCCTAATTCATAATTACTTCTCCAGAGTTTAGGGCATAAAAAAAGCGTCTTACTCCTAATGGAATAAGACGCTTAAAAGTTGGCATCGACCTACTCTCCCACCTTTCGGCAGTACCATCGGCGCTAATGGGCTTAACTTCTCTGTTCGGGATGGGAAGAGGTGGAACCCCATTGCTATAGATACCTGAAATCTTCAGTTATCAGC
>Ga0209272_10001045_pt1 | contig 18731 bp, 15 predicted proteins | sample tdDd002_FD_187125 | JGI IMG/M metagenome (GOLD analysis project Ga0209272, IMG submission 187125) | Marine sediment microbial communities from the Atlantic coast under amendment with organic carbon and nitrate - tdDd00.2 (SPAdes)... | ecosystem: Environmental > Aquatic > Marine > Coastal >... | reverse complement strand
ACCATTTGATTCCGTTTATCGCAGCAATCGATGCTGGGGCTTCTTCCATCATGCCTTACTACGGTATCCCTGTAGATCAGAAGTGGATGCCAAACGATGTGGGCATGTCCTTCTCTAAAGGCATTGTGACCGATCTGCTGCGTGGTGAGCTCGGCTATACCGGCAACGTAAACTCCGATACAGGTATCATCGGCGACCGTGCATGGGGTGTGGAAGATAAAACCATCGACGAACAAGTTGCGATGGTAATCGAAGCTGGCGTCGACGTTCTCTCTGGCTTTAACGATAAAGACGTCATCGTAAATCTGGTCAACAAAGGACTGATTGACGAAGAGCGCGTCGATCTTTCAGTGACTCGTCTGGTCAAAGAGCAGTTCCAACTTGGTTTGTTTGAAAACACTTATGTGGACGTCGATAAAGCCCAAGAAATCTTAGGCAACGCCGAACATCAAGAACGTGCAGATTACGCTCAGAAGAAATCTGTGGTTCTGCTGCAAAACACAGACAAGACACTGCCGCTCGCCAAACCAAGCGCCGACAATGCAGTTTCGCTCTATGTGATGGGTATGGATGAAACCATCGCTGGCGACGAGCGCTATGGCTTTGATGTGACGTCTGGTGATTATGAAGATGGTGAAGCTCGCCCATCAGTACCTGCAGGCACTGATTACGCCGTTATTCGCGTGCGTGTTTCCAATGAAGGTGCGGATCCTGAGCTTATCTTTGGCGGTGCAAACCCAGATGAACTCGACCTGTTGGCATTCAGCCAAATGGCAACTGCAGCATCTTGGAAAATTGAGCCAAGTCTGACCGATATACAAGCCGTCATGAGTGAAATTGGCGCAGAGAATACCGTGCTTTCAATTAACTTCCGTCAACCGTTTGTACTGGATGATGCAAGTAACATGAAAAAATCGGGCGCAATCTTAGCCACCTTCGGTGTATCAGACAGCAACTTAATGGAAGTCCTTTCAGGTAATTTCGCTCCTCAAGGCAAGCTTCCATTTGCACTGGCAAACAGCGCGCAAGCGATTTTGAACCAGCACTCTGACTACCCGGGTTATGACAAAGCAGATACCTTGTACGAATTCGGTCATGGGCTAAGTTACGAATAACCTTTTACTCACCTAACTAGGCGGTGTCTCGGCGCTGCCTTTGTTGGATCTACTTGAGGAATAAACCATGGAACACATACTGCAGTTAAACTGGGTTGACCAGAACATTCCCCATAAAGTTTGGGTTGAACAATACTATGACGGCTGCCGAATTTGCCTAAAAGTCGTTAAGGACGTAGAGCCAGAAATGCTCTCATTGATTGTGCCTAACATTGATGTGAAAAGCGTTCGTCAAGCATGGCAAGGGAAAGCGATCAACGTTACACCTGCTTATGATGATGGCGTACTTTTCACTCAAACCCGTTCACTGTTCAACCTCCCTCATGGTTGCGTGATTTGGGCGGTCACTCATATTAAGATGCAAAATGGTTTGAAGATGTCCGCTGACAAGCTCTGTTTTGTACCGAAACACTCAAAACAGGATTCTCGCTTTCAACAAGAGCATCACGCTGAGGCATGTTAAATAAGGAAGGTCGGCTATTGTGGTTGGCCTTTGTTATCTAAAGTTTATTAATTAGCTTAGTCAGAGATGAGGTCACACGTTAAACATAAGTTGAAAAACTATCTTTGTGATATGACTTCTAAATGTAACTGCAAAAGTCGTTGATTATACAGCCAGTCATCAAGTAAACACCCTTTCGCAATTTCATAAGTTGACATAAAAATCAACAATTTAATCAAAAATCAGACCATTACCTGCCGCCGGTTTTAACTCAATTACTCACAAAGATGCTTATTCCTCACGCAGCGCACATGAAAAGTTCACATCTTGGTCATGCTCTAAGGTCTAAAATTACTCTTGAATTCGAGTCGAAGGACGACATAAACAATTGCTAATTGTGGGAGGTTACTATGGAAAAGTACTGTCCAATATGCCAAACGGAGCTTATTGGCCGAAGCCAATATTCGGTATGCCCAAGAAACAGTATTGGTGAATGCGCTTATGATGGCTATGAGGATCTGCACGCTCGTTGTTGTCATGAAAAAACAGATAGCGCGCGGGAAAGTGAAGCTCCTTCTTTAGACTAGATACGACGAGAATGCCGCATAAAAGCACCACATATTTCAACATGGTGCTTTTAAAGGATATTTGCGGGTGTGTTAGAGCACCGCTTTGCGACTTGGTAGGAACACTTCGCCGAGCATGCAACGTACAGATCCACCGCCAATCGATTCAATGGTAGAAACGTCGAATGGCAGCAATTTACCGTGAGTCGCGAGTTGATTTCTTTGTGCTGGAGAGAATGCATCGTAAGCCGATTGAGACATAGCAATCACCTTATCGCCGCGTACCGTTTCCAATTGAAGGATGTTGCCACAGAACTGGTTCATCTGCTCAAGAGAAATCGAGATCACCTGCTTATCTTTCGCCAATGATTTAAGCACAAAGCGACGCTCAAACTCAGGGATCACTTCATCACATATCACGCAGAACTGCTCACCTACCGCCATCATCACGTTAGTGTGGTAAATCGGCGCGCCAGAAGGCAAACGGGTTTGGAAAGAAATCACGCGATCATAACCAATGCGCTTGGCGTAATCTTCTAACACCAGACGATCACAACGTTGTGAAAGGGCCGCATAAACGGTTTTGTTGAAGTGGTCAAACACCATCACGCCAGTGCTTTCTAGGTAGGCTTCTTCATCAAGGTATTCGGTTAATGAATCTTGTTGATGCACTTCTCGACCCGCTTGCGCTAATGCTGCGACCAGCACATCTGGGCGAACTTCATGCTGACGGTTTTCACACGCCATCGGGAAGGTATACAAAGTGCCTTCTGGAGTGGTGCTAAACCAGTTGTTCGGGAACACCGCATCTGGCGTGGCAATGTCTGATTGAGGGTAATCAAACTCGACGACTTGCACGCCTTCCTTACGCAATGTTTCAACCATCGCGGAAAATTCAGCCATGGTGTTACGTGAGACCTCTTCTTGAGTCAGAGACACTTGGTGTTGAAACTCGTTGTCTTGCGCGGTTTCTTCATTAAAGCGAAACTCTTTCGGCGGAACCATCACAACACAATTAGCGGTATGACGCTGAGCACTTTGCGTACTTTCTTCTGGTTCACGTGCATTCTGAGGCACTGATTCGTGTAATAGCATCCATCTTATCCTTATCACTAGAATGATGAGATTGTAAAATTATTGTTAAGCTCGGTTTTGCTGTTTTTAATAACAATTCCATCAATCAAAAGTAATATTTACTGACAAAATACAAAATTGTCCGACTTTTTATTGTCACTTGGTCGATTTACTGTTTTGTGACGCGTGAATGGTCATCTCAAGAATAATGCACTAGCGAATTCTTTATAACCAACTAGTTACATTTAAAAGGCAATCGGTTAGACTATTTTTTCGCCTCTCACACATACGCAAAAGTGTCTGCTTTTCTGGCTAGCAGACCACAATATGTCTTGTCTCATACTCGGTATTAACTGCTTCGTCCAAAGCAGGAAGAATTGATGGATTCAATTACTGAGATGGCAACTATTAACTTTAGGAAGAGTTATGTTTAAACGATTTGAAGGCTTTACCGAGCCGTTCCCCAAATCAACCCCTGATCAGCCACCTACCGGGATCTTTGCTTTTTTACGCCACTATACTCGTGGATATGAAAAGCCGCTGATCATCATGTCCTTAATGTCGACGATTGTGGCGATCGTCGAAGTGTCTCTGTTTGGTGCCATGGGCCAGTTGGTTGATTGGCTATCCACCAGCAATCCAGAAACCTTCTTGCAAGACAATAAAGCCGACCTTATTTTCTATGGCTCTTTATTGCTGATTGTCATGCCTATTTTGGTCGTAGTTTACTCGCTACTCATTCACCAGACTCTGCTGGGTAACTATCCAATGTCAGTACGCTGGCTTGCACACCGTTACTTGCTCAATCAAAGCTTGAACTTCTATCAAGATGATTTTGCTGGCCGTGTTGCTACCAAGGTAATGCAAACCTCTTTAGCGGTGCGAGAGACCGTCATGAAGACAATGGACGTGTTTGTCTACGTCTCGGTTTACTTCACCAGCATCATCGTCATGTTAGCGGCTGCCGACTGGCGCTTGATGATCCCGATGCTGGTATGGTTAGCCGCTTATATTGCTATTCAGATTTACTTTGTCCCTAAACTAAAAAAGGTAGCAACCGAGCAAGCCGATGCTCGTTCAACCATGACTGGACGTATTGTCGATAGCTACACCAATATTCAAACCGTGAAACTGTTCTCTCATAGCAAACGAGAAACGCAGTATGCCGAAGAAGGTATGAAAGGCTTCCTGCATACCGTTTATCGTCAAATGCGCTTGGTGACAGGCTTTGATGTAGCAGTCGAAATCTCCAACTACCTATTAGTGTTCTCGGTAGCTGCACTGTCGATTTACTTGTGGTTGGACAGTGCCATCAGTGTCGGGGCAATTGCGATTGCCGTCAGCTTAGCACTGCGAATTAACGGTATGTCGATGTGGATCATGTGGGAAGTCGGAGCCCTGTTCGAAAACTTGGGTACTGTTGTCGATGGTATGAAAACATTATCTAAGCCTATTGATATCCAAGACAAACCGGATGCGAAAGCTCTACAAGTGTCTGAAGGTGGTATCCACTTTGACAACGTCAGTTTCCATTACGGTGAGAAAAAAGGCGTGATCAGCAACCTCGACCTTAATATCAAACCCGGTGAAAAAGTGGGTTTAGTTGGTCGCTCTGGAGCAGGTAAATCAACCTTAGTGAACCTATTGCTTCGTTTCCATGATGTTGAAGAAGGCAGTATTAAGATTGATGGCCAAGAAATTTCAAGTGTGACTCAGGAGTCACTACGCTCAAAGATTGGTATGGTAACGCAGGATACCTCCCTGCTGCACCGCTCTATCCGCGACAATATCTTGTATGGCAACCCTGATGCTACGGAAGAAGAGCTGCTAAAAGCAACCAAGCAGGCGCATGCACATGAGTTTATCGATACCCTAACCGACCCATTCGGCAACGTAGGTTACGACGCACAAGTAGGCGAGCGCGGTGTGAAATTGTCTGGTGGTCAGCGTCAACGTATCGCGATTTCTCGCGTATTACTAAAAGATGCACCATTGCTGGTACTTGATGAAGCAACCTCTGCGTTGGATTCAGAAGTTGAAGCCGCTATTCAAGAAAGCTTGAACGAGCTGATGCAAGGAAAAACGGTTATCGCCATTGCACACCGCTTGTCGACTATTGCGCAAATGGACCGTTTGATTGTGCTTGATAAAGGCAACATCGTCGAGCAAGGTTCGCACAAAGAGCTTATCGCTAACAACGGTATTTATGCTCAACTTTGGGCTCACCAAACTGGGGGGTTCCTTGGTGAGAAGATAGAAGATAAGCGCGCTTAAGCAATAAATGCCTCAAAACAAAACACCGCCTTTCGGCGGTGTTTTATTATCTGATGTTCAAAGCTATGGCGCTAAGCGATCAATATCCCACTCGCCATCATGCTGAGAGAACAAGAAGCGGTCATGCAGACGGTGTTCACCACCTTGCCAAAACTCAATACTCTTAGGCTTAACTCTAAACCCTCCCCAAAAGGTAGGTACAGGGATCTCGCCTTTAGCAAACTTCTGTTTCAGCTCTAGAAATTTTCCTTCTAGCACACCACGAGCAGAGATGCGGCTACTTTGTTTACTCGCAATGGCCGCTAGCTGACTCTCTTTCGGGCGCGAAGTGAAGTACTTCATGTTCTCCATTGGTGACAACTTCTCTGCGACACCAGTAATATGAATTTGTCGCTCAAGCGGGTGCCATGGGAAATGGAGGCTAATATTGCTGTTGTGCTCAAGATGCTGGGCTTTACGGCTGCCTAAGTTGGTATAAAAAACGAAGCCGTCTTTATCGACGTTCTTAAGCAAAACAATACGTTGAAATGGCATACCGTTTTCATCAACCGTTGCAACTGTCATTGCTGTTGGGTCAGTCAAACCAGCTTGGATTGCTTGCTCCAACCATAAATTAAATTGGTCGATTGGATCCGCTTTTAGGTCTTTACGGCGTAAGCCACCTTTTGTGTATTCACGGCGGATGTCGGAAAGTTCCATCTTCACTCCTTCACTATTTTTTCTCGATTGTGCGCTTGATGGTAGGGAATTACAAGGTCAGCCTTGTTAGCGCAAAGGTAATGGGCCTCACCCTACTCTTTGATACGCCGATATTCCTTGTTCAAACCCACAAAATTCAGATCTAATTCTCGTTGTGGTTGTGGCTCAATGTACCTTTAAATGCCTTTTGCTAACATGGCGTTAAAAACCAGTGAGCTCGCCGTGAACATTCTCAACCCTAAAGCCATTCGGCATTTTGTTTTATTGATTAGCGCAGTTGGACTCGTCGGGTTACTGCTTACCCACTACTATGCGACTCAATATCAGCAACGCCAATGGCAATCACTTCTTGCAACATTATCAAATCAAGTGTCACAAAAAATCGACGCTGAACTGGCGAAGTTTGAACAAATCCCCAACGTACTAAGCCATGATCCTCGCCTGTTGTCTGCACTTAAAAATCAAGAACCTTCATCATCGCTTAATCAACTATTATCGGACTGGCTTAAACAAAGTCTTGCCGACACCATCTATGTTCATGACCGAACAGGAACCGTAATCGCATCGAGCAATTTTGAACAAGCAGACAGTTTCGTTGGTGCAGATTTTAGCTTTAGACCCTATTTCCAAAACGCAATGAAAGGGGAGAAAGCTCAATATGTTGCGCTTGGGGCTCGCTCAAATAAAAGAGGGTATTTTTTTGCTTCCCCGCTAATCGCCGATGGAAACGTGCTTGGTGTTATCACGGTAAAAGTAAACCTCGAACAACTCGAACAAAGCCTTGATCAAGAATCGACGGATATACTCGTGGTAGATGAACACAATATTGTGTTTATGAGCAATTTGCCCAACTGGCGATACAAAGCGCTGTTCCCCTTAACAGAGTCGCAAACAAGCTACCTCACACGCACACAACAATATGGTGACCAACTCCCTCAATACCGTGGCGATATAATCCAAGAAGGTGACTTCACGGATTTTGAACACTCTTCTTTGCTGCCATCAGAGCATTACCTTGCCTTTGCTGAGCCTTTGCATGCAAAAGGTTATCGAGTCATTGCTATCGTCACGAAAAATCAAATTCTGATGGCAGCATTACAAGCAGACATCATCTTTCTGATTTTCTACAGCTTAATGAGCTTAATCGCACTTGCTTGGTTTCAGATGATGGTCAACAAAGCTCGTCTAGCTGAAATGAATGTCAGTTTGGAAGAAAAAGTAACACAACGCACCGTAGTACTAAGTCAGGCAAACCAACAGTTACAACAAACAATTAGTCAATATCAGCTGAGCCAAAAAGAGCTGAAACAAACCCAGCAAGAGCTCACGCAAGCCGCAAAGCTCGCTCTTTTAGGAGAGCTTTCAGCCAGCATTAACCATGAAATTAACCAACCTCTAGCCGCACTGAGAACATACACAGAAAACTCTCAGCGTTTGATGGCAATGGAACAATACCCACTGGTCACGGCTAATCTTGCCAAAATGCTGAGCTTGAATGATACAATTTCAGAGGTAATTGCTCGCTTAAAAGTGTTTACTCGTAAATCAGATCAAAACACACATAATGAAATCGCCAATTTGCATGACTCTGTTCACAACGCCACCAGCATACTGAGCAACAAACTGATCAAACAAGGCGTCACGCTGAAAGTCCCAACCATTCACCGCAACATAAGCTTAGCCATTCACAGTGTCGAGCTTGAGCAAGTGTTGATTAATCTTTTTCACAATGCGGCTCAAGCCATGGATGGACAACGTATTGATCCTCAGATATCGCTGGCTGTTCAATGTCACGATAATTTATGTGACATTTTAATCTCTGATAATGGCCCGGGAATGTCAGACTCTTCATTAGAAAAAGTGTTTGATCCATTCTTTACGACCAAACCAGAAGGTTTAGGGCTTGGCCTTACGATTTCTAAAAGGATTCTTGAGAGCTACGGCGGCAGTTTGACTGCATTTAATCACGCCAACAAAAGTACCCATGAGTTAGCTGGCATGACCTTCGTGATTACCGTCCCTCTTGTAACAGAACCTACGGAGCAACCTCATGAATGATCTAATCTATTTTGTCGATGATGAGCCCCACATTCGTGATGCTGTTTCCCAAGCATTAATGATTGAAGGACTAACCGTTACTTGCTTTCCAAATGCCATAGAAGCACTCAGGGAAATTGACGTGCAAACGCCAGCAGTAGTTATCACGGACATTCATATGCCCGTCATGGATGGGCTCGAATTCATGAAAACCCTACTAAGCAAAAATGCACACTTTCAAGTCATTGTCCTCACTGGCCATGGTGACGTTAAAACGGCTGTGGAAGCGATGAAAGCAGGCGCTTATGATTTCTTGGAAAAGCCCTTCTCGACTGAGCAACTAATGAAGTCACTGAACAATGCCAAAGACAAGCTGCTGCTCCTGCAAGAAAACGTATGGCTTAAAAAAGAGCTCGACATGCAAACTCATGTTGGTCCCAAAATGATCGGTCACAGCCAAGCAATGGTAACAATACGTCGAACCATCATTAGCAGCACACCAAATAAACCGATGATATTCTTAGGCAAAGAAGGAACTGGCCGCCGCTTAGCTGCCCAGTTTGCTCACGATATTCACGCGACGCCAGACAGCGAACTACTTATCGCTTCAGGGTACGATCTATCTGAACTTTCTGATGAAGCATTTACTAAAAGCATTGATTATCTTACGCAAGGCAAATCATCATCCAGTTTATACGTCCACAGTCTCGAATATCTCCCTGCCGATCGTTGGGATAAACTGGTGCAGCACCCTGGGTTGAAACGCGTTTTAGGTGCTGGCATCAGTGCGTGCTTTGATATTCAAAACACCGCTCTCGTTATTCACTTACCCACACTGGACGAACGCAAAGAAGATATCGCTCCATTGTATAAGCACTTTGTGCGCTACTCCGCGAGCCGATATCAGTTGCAGCCGCCACAAATTACATTGGAAGAAATAAACCAAGTAACCCAAATGTCGTGGCCTGAGAACATCAAACAACTACGACAGTTCGCCGAGCTACGAGCATTAAAACCAGCAGCATTTCCTATGAGTGAATGGAGTAACGAACGCAGCATTGAACTCCAAAGTATGACTCAGCGCACAGAACACTTTGAATACTGTCTGTTATTTGATGCTTTACAACGCCATAAAGGCAGGCTGAAAGAGGTTCAACTAGAATTGAACGTGTCACGCAAGACATTGTATGACAAGCTAAAAAAGCATCAGTTGGACAAAACACAGTTCAAGGCCTAGATAGAATTAATTTATTGATCCTGTCGCTATTACTTAACATGGTCAATAAATGAGAATAAAATCAAAAAGATATTTATTCTTTATAAAACAAGGAATGTAATGAGCCGAGATAACTACAACAAACTCAGCAACGAAGAGTTGGATTTTGTTGACGACAAGACCGCAGCATTGCTTCTCAACACACCAAGTAGTGCCCGTTTAATGCTTTGGGTCATGGTGCTTTTTTTCGCTGCTGCTATTGGCTGGGCATCTTGGGCAGAGATTGACAAAGTCACGGTTGGTCAGGGAAAAGTCATTCCTTCATCGCAAATACAAGTCGTGCAAAACTTAGAAGGTGGCTTAGTTAAAGAGATCCTTGTCAAAGAAGGCCAACAAGTCGAAAAGGGTCAGCAATTGCTTTTGATTGATGACACGCGTTTTCGCTCTGACTTTCGTGAACGAGAGCAGCAAGTGGCGAACTTAACCGCGTCAGTTTTGCAGCTCTCCGCCTCTATTAGCAGTGTCGAAGTGAATCGAGAGTTTGATGAAAAGGATTGGGAGAAAAGCGTTCTGCTTGATTACGGAAAACTGACCTTCCCACCGACATTAGAAGAAAACCAGCCAAAACTGACCCAACGCCAAAAAGCGGAGTACCGTGAAGATCTAGACAACCTGCGCAACCAATTATCGGTCATTGATCAACAGGTAAAACAGAAACAGCAAGATCTCGTTGAGATCGAAGCTCGTGTGCGCAACTTGCGTCAGAGTTACTCATTTGCCAAGAAAGAGCTGGATATCACGAAACCTCTTGCTGATGAAGGCGTCGTTCCACGTATTGAGCTATTGAAACTACAGCGTCAAGTCAACGAATCTCGTCGTGAAATGACATCGAGTGAACTAAAAATCCCGGTGATCAAATCTTCGATCAAAGAGGCAATGTTGAACCGGATAGATGTGGCACTTAAGTTTCGTTCGGAGCAACAAGAGAAACTCAATAAAACTCAAGATCAGTTGTCTGCGTTGGTTGAATCTGCGGTTGGATTAGAAGACCGTGTTAACCGGACTATCGTCGTATCCCCTGTAACAGGCACGATCAAAACGTTAAACGTCAATACGGTTGGCGGGGTTATTCAACCCGGTATGGACATTGTAGAAATCGTTCCAACCGAAGATACTTTGTTGGTGGAAGCGAAAATCGCCCCTCAAGATATTGCATTCTTACGTCCAGATTTACACGCTATCGTTAAGTTCACCGCTTATGACTTCACCAAATATGGGGGCTTAGAAGGGGTACTCGAACACATCAGTGCAGACACTACTCAGGACGAAGAAGGTAATAGCTTTTATATCGTCCGCGTACGTACTGATAAAACCAATTTTGGTAAGGGTGCCGATCTGCCGATTATTCCAGGTATGACCGCGTCTGTTGATATCATCACAGGCAAGCGAACAGTATTGGAGTACCTATTGAAGCCAATTTTGAGCGCAAAAAATAACGCATTAAAGGAGTAAACATCGAAGCAAAGATCCGATCAACGAGCTCAAATTAAGTAAGTTCTCAATGACGAACATTGATCGTGATAACAGTTGTGATGTATATCGATTATGCCACTGAATTTAAAGCGTAAAGTTAGCGTTCTGTTGAGTTTAAGTTTGCTCGCTCTTCCCGGAGGAGCCCAGAGCCCACTTGAGCAGAAATGGATAAACGCGGTCACCAACACCTACGGTGAAAGAGCGGGCTTACGTGTTAAAACATGGCGGGAAAACATTGAGTTATACCAACACCTTACTACTCAAGAAAAACTGACGGGAGTTAATGACTTTTTCAACCAAATGTATTTTGTCGATGATATAAAGCTTTGGGGGAAAAAGGACTACTGGGCAACACCTTTAGAGTTCTTAGGTAGTAGCGCCGGAGATTGTGAAGATTTTACTATCGCCAAGTATTTCTCATTGCTTGAATTGGGTGTTCCTGATTCAAAAATGCGCTTGGTGTACGTTAAAGCCATTGAACTGAATCAGTTCCATATGGTTCTCGCGTATTACCCAACACAAAGCTCAGAGCCTTTGATTTTGGACAATATAAATCCAGAAGTAGTCAAAGCCTCCAAACGTAGCGACTTGCTACCGATTTACAGTTTTAACGGCTCAAACCTTTGGTTGATGAAATCTGCAGGCAGTAACGGTGAACTCGCCGGGAAATCATCACGTTTGAGCCTTTGGAATGACTTACGTTCGCGCGAGCGTAAGTTGCACTTAAACAAACCTATTATTAACTATGACGAGTAAGAAACATGACCCTTTATAAGAAACTTGTAGTGGGAATGGTTACGGTCTTTATACTCTTGATGACATCAGTATTCGTAATCGAATTCAACACTACTCGTAACAGCTTAGAGCAACAGCAACGTTCAGAGGTCAACAATACCATTAATACGGTAGGTCTCGCTCTTGCGCCTTATCTACAGAACAAGGATAAGGTTGCCGTAGAGTCAGTAATCAACGCTTTGTTCGACGGCAGTACCTATTCGGTAGTGCGTTTAACAGCGCTAGATTCAGACTATCAAATCGTACGCTCGTACCCAGTAAAACCAACCTCAGTACCACAATGGTTTATCGATCTAAACCTCTTTAAAGCTATCCATGATAAGCGTGTGGTAACCAGTGGCTGGATGCAGTTAGCCGAAGTTGAAATCATCAGCCACCCAGGTGCGGCTTACGAGCAGCTGTGGCAAGGGTTTATTCGTCTACTAAGCGCCTTTGGTTTGATTTTCCTAGCAGGTCTAATCTCTATCTCTTACATCTTACGCCGCTCATTAAAGCCGCTCGATGCGATTGTGAAGAAGATGCATGAAATCGCTAACAACCAGTTTGGTGACCCGCTAAAACGTCCTAAGACAAAAGATCTGATCGCCGTTGTTGATGGCATTAATACCATGTCTGCGCAAATCGAGCTTTCTTTTAAAGAGCAAGCCAAAGAAGCCCAACGTCTGCGTGCTCAAGCCTACCTAGATCCAATTTCAAAACTGGGTAACCGTTCGTTCTACATTAACCAAGTAGACCAATGGCTCGCAGAACAAACTCAAGGTGGTATCGCCTTGCTACATGCAGAGTACATTGGTGATATCTATGAAACGAAGGACTACCAACGTGCAGATGCGCATGTAAAAGAGCTTTCTCAGCGTTTGAAGAACACCATTGATGTCCCAGGAGCAACAATCGCACGTTTATCTAGTGATGAGTTTGGTTTGCTATTCCCACACATGGATGAAAGCGAACTACGTCTAATGGCTGATAGCATCATGAACTGTGTGAATGGCCTAAATACTGACCCTACAGGCATGGCTAAGCCGAAAGCCTCTCTGGGTGTAGCACACAGTAAAGAAGAGAAAACCAGAACAGAAGTTATGTCTATGGTGGACAATGCGCTGTCAAAAGCGAAGTCAGAGCCAGACAAAGCTTACGGCTTCATCGCTAGTGATAGCGCTTCAAGCTTGATGGGTAAACAGCAATGGAAAGCTCTGGTAGAAGAAGCGATTCATAGCGGTTGGATCAAATTCCGTTTTCAAGAAGCGAAAAACTCTTGGGGTAAAGTCTTCCATAAAGAGGTGTTCTCTAGCATTGAAAAAGATGGTGAGACTTACCGTGCGAACCAATATCTGTTTGCATTAGAGCAGCTTGAAGCAACCAATATCTTCGACCAGTACGTCATCGAATCCATGATTACGATGCTAGAAAGCGGAGAACTCACAGATCCTGTTGCCATAAACATTGCACAAAGCAGCTTGGCTCAACCGTCCTTTATTCGTTGGACAACCAGTATTCTGGAGAAGCATACCAAAGCAGCGTCAATGCTACACTTTGAGATACCTGAAGACTGTTTTGTTGAACACCCACACCACACTGCGCTGCTATGTAATGCCATTCGCCAAGCGGGCGCCGAGTTTGGTGTTGATAACTATGGACGTAACTTCCAATCACTGGATTACATTCAAGAGTTCCGCCCTGGGTATGTGAAGCTAGATTACTTATTCACTCATAACTTACATGATGAGAAACAGAAATTCACTTTGACTTCAATTTCTCGCACCGCACATAACTTGGGCATCACAACGATTGCATCACGTGTGGAAACACAAATTCAGCTAGATTTCCTAACTGAACATTTTGTTGAAGTATTCCAAGGCTTCATCGTTGATAAAGATTAAAAAGGTTAAGGATGAAAGACCCTTTATTAAACTCGCTCATCTACGTTAGCCGATACTATGGGTTAGCAAACTCGCCAGAGGCCTTGATCAACGGCTTACCGTTATCCGATGGCAAGCTAACCCCATTTTTGCTTCCTAGAGCGGCTGAAAGGGCTGGCCTTGTCGCAAAAGAGAACCGTGCAGGGCTGGAGAATATCTCCAGCCTTATCTTACCGGCCATCTTACTTTTAAAAGGCGGCGATTCCTGCGTCTTAAACAGTATTAACTTAGAAAAAAAAGAAGCCGAAGTCACAACATTAGAAAGTGGCTTGGTGCCTATCGCAATCCCACTAGAAGAGCTATTAGAACAGTACACTGGTCGTTACTTTCTGGTAAAAAAGCAGTTTCGGTATGACGAACGCTCTCCAGAGGTACTAAAAACCAAAGAAGGTCACTGGTTTTGGTCGACACTGTGGCAATCTAAACGCATCTATCGCGATGTTCTCATCGCTTCTTTGCTCATCAATATCTTTGCTATTGCGGCCCCAATGTTTACCCGTTTGGTATATGACAAAGTGGTCCCTAACCTTGCATTTGAAACCCTATGGGTTCTTGCTAGTGGTATTTTTGTTGTCTTCCTGTTCGACTTCCTCTTAAAAACGCTTCGAAACTACTTTATCGATGTAGCAGGTAAAAAGTCCGATATCCTCATCTCCTCTAAGCTGTTTAGTAAAGTCATGGGAATCCGAATGGAATCGCGTCCTCCGTCTGTGGGTGCCTTTGCTCGTCACTTACAAGAGTTCGAATCTATTCGAGAGTTTTTTACCTCTGCAACAGTCAGCGCGTTGATTGACCTACCATTCGCGATTCTATTCTTGGTAATCATTTGGCTTATGGCTGGTGATTTGGTCTACGTACCAATTGTCGGTGTCGTGATTCTCATCATCCACTCTCTATTGATTCAAGGCCCTTTACGTCGCTCAATAGAAGAAGGCTCTCGTCTTGCTTCACAAAAATATGCCAACTTGATTGAAAGCCTATCTGGGTTAGAAACCGTTAAATTGCTAAGCGCCCAAGGTCAGTTTCAATACCGCTGGGAAGAAGCGGTCGCGCACATGGCAAACTGGAATATCAAGAGCCGCCGCATCACAGACAGCATCCAAAATGCGGCTGGTTTTGTACAGCAAAGTAGTAACGTAGGGATGATCATCTTAGGCGTATATCTCATCGCCAATGGAGATTTGACGATGGGCGGTCTGATTGCCGCAACCATGTTAAGTAGCCGAGCGATTGGCCCACTAGTGCAACTTTCATTACTCTCGACTCGTTACAACCAAGCAAAATCTTCGATGACCATCATCAATCAGGTGATGGAAATGCCCGATGAGCAAGAAGAAGGTAAACGTTATATTCACCGACCAATTATTCAAGGTAAGGTAGAACTCGATCGTGTCACGTTCCATTACCCAGATGCGCCTGTCGCTTCAATCCGTGATCTTAGCTTAACGATCAATCCTGGTGAAAAGGTCGCAATCATAGGCCGTATTGGATCGGGTAAAACGACTCTCGAACGCTTGATCATGGGGCTTTATAAGCCAACTGAAGGCCATGTTCGTATTGATGATACAGACATGGAGCAACTCCACCACGTCGATGTACGTCGCAACATAGGTTGTGTTCCACAAGACAGCAACCTGTTCTATGGCTCAATTCGTGACAACATTACACTGGGGCGCCCGCTAGCAGACGACCGAGATGTTATGGATGCGGCTAACCGTGCGGGAGTGACCGTATTTACTCAAGCCGATCCAGCAGGTCTTGAACGCCAAGTTGGCGAAGGCGGGGCAATGCTATCTGGAGGTCAGCGTCAAGCAGTCACTATTGCACGAGCATTTCTGGGTCGCCCACCAGTGCTACTTATGGATGAGCCAACGAGTGCTATGGATAACCGCTCCGAAATGCAAATCAAACACCAATTGGCGCAATTAAAACCTGCAGAAACCTTAATCCTGATAACTCACAAAACTTCGATGCTCGATGTGGTTGATCGGATTATCGTGATGGAGAAAGGCAGCATTATTGCTGACGGTCCAAAAGCACAAGTACTGAATGACTTAAAACAAGGCAAAGTAAAAGCCGTTAGTTAACAGGACAGGCTTTTTATGCAAGCCCCGTTTGATACCCATCAGGCGGGGCTTATTTATTTGGCCATGGTTAAACCAAAATAAGCGAACTCTTCTAAAAACACCCACAAGAGAACAAAACCAACAATGGCGACTAATCCCATGATTGCCCTTTCGTCTTCTTCCATCGCATCCCTTCCACTTTACACCACACACGTGAGCTACATAGTTAGCTTAGCAGCAGCCAGCAGTACGATGATCAGGCTTAATTCCATCGACGTTTGGAACTGAGATGCAGGTCAAAATTTGTCCAACACAATTATCTCCCTGCTTTCAAAATAGTTAATTACTTGCGAGCAAAAATCGGCTATAACACGCGCCTTCTTAATATTCTCGAGTTGAAGAAATGAATCATTGGATGCACTTGGAGCAAATTGGCCAGTATTTCACTGCCGGCTCTATCGGTTATAAAATGTTGATGGGCGTCATCATTCTGATCGCTTATCGCTTGCTAAAGAAAATTGCCAACCGCGCGATTCTGAATTTGGCAGAAGCCAAAGGCGTAAACAAAGCACGCTTGAGCTTTATTCAACGCTGTTTCAACGTCGCGTTTTTATTTCTGTTTGCCTCACTCTTCGCTATCGTAACCGGAATTGGGTATGGCGATGTCTCTCTATTCCTGTCGTCGATCTTTGCGGTCTTAGGTGTTGCCTTTATCGCACAGTGGTCGATTCTCAGTAACATCACAGCAAGTTTTTTGATTTTCTTTGTCTTCCCATACCGCGTTGGTGACCGCATCAAAGTCGTAGACAAAGATGAAGACATTAGCGGTGAGATTCAAGAGATCCGCATGTTCCATGTGTTGATCAAGCACGACAACGGTAACCTGATCACTTACCCAAACAACCTGATGCTACAAAAAGCGGTGTTAAAGCTGGCAAAAGAAAAAGCTAAACCTGAAGAGCCAAAAGCTACTGCTCGTATTTATACCCGTAGACAGAAATAACCTTTACCAAAGCCGATGTGATACATCGGCTTTTTATTTCCTCGCATTTTTTAAGCCCCTCTTGACCTCAATTTAGCTTGAGGTTTTATCATCCTTTTCAAGCAACACGCTCGGGTCTTAGACCTAACGACAAAACATGAGAAGGATTGTATGCCAAAAGTCGCAATTGTTTACTTCACCAATACCAATATTACTGGCCAACTTGCACAAGCAGTCGCAGCCGGAGTCGAGTCACACGGTATAAACGTCGTTTCCCACCGTATTTTGGGAACCGACATCATTACAGGTCGATACCAAAACTCTGAGCTGTTTCAGTCTATTGCACAATGTGATGCCATTATATTCGGTTCACCAACCTACATGGGCAGCGTAGCTGCGCAGTTTAAAGCATTTGCTGATGCTAGCAGTGAATACTGGGGTGAGCAGGGATGGTCGGGCAAAGTAGCCGCAGGGTTCACGTCTGGAGGAGCATTGAATGGCGACCAATCAACGACATTGCAGTATCTTCTTACATTGGCAAGCCAACATGGCATGATTTGGGTAGGATTAGACTCAGCTCATGGTTTTGCTGACAAAGGTATTAATCGCCTCGGAACACAGCTTGGTGTGGTATCTAAGGCAGAAGATGGGCAACTTCATGAAGTAGATGCTGCAACCGCGCGCTATCTAGGACACCGCGTGGCTCACCTGGTTAAACGACTAGCTCATCCAGAATAGCGAGTCTAGAACAGCGTTTGCCGATCCAGTATCGCTACAGGTTCGGCAAAAAAACCATGACTCATGTAATTAAATATTTGGTAATAGCGGCCTGAACCTCTGCGACTTGTCGCTCGAACAGTTCGAGACATTGTTCGTTGTGGCACTTAGCAACTGGCACCCAATGCAAACCTGTACCATCATTTAGAGCAAACTCAATCCTGAGCTCGTACTTAGCACCGAAGTAAACTCCGAAGCCAATACCCATTAACACTGATGCTAGCGCTATCCAATAATACCAATTGGGATAGTTCGTATCCCACGCTAACCAAAGTAATGAGGAAGCGATAGACATCCAACACAATGTCTTAAAAAGCTTTTCTCTTATGCTCAGACATTTAATTTCAATATCGTGGACTCGTGATAGAGGATAGACGTCATTCTTCACATAAAACTGATCCCGCTCTATACGAAAGTCATCCACTTTGTACATGCTCGCCAACCTCTCATAAATCACGCAAATTGATTCGGTCTTATGACGATACTAAAGCGCAAATAGCTGCGCACCTCCAATTCTATGTTTTATAAGAGAAATGAGAGCCTGATTTAATATTCATGGTAGAAAAAATCTACTGAACAACTGATTTTTAACACTTTTCTAATGGTCTTAGTTTGGTTTCATTACTTTAAAAAACAGTTCAATAAGCGTTGGTAAGTATCTAACACCAATACGGCTGCCTTTAAAGAGCATCAAACAAGCGATAAAAATTATGCGCGGCACCAACCAGACCTTTAATTCCCATTAAGAAGTCGGTTTGCTGTTGCATGCGAATAACAGAAAAGTCACAGGGGACACAAAATTCATGTCCCCAATAAGAATTAGAACTTGTAGCCAACTAGAAGATTAGAAGTCGTTGCATCGATACCTGCAAAATCTACAACTGAAATTTGAGCATCCAACGTAATTCCATTTTGGAACACGTAACCACCTTGCACAGCGAAACCAGTCGAAGAATCTGAGTCACTGACTGATGTGTATGCGTTGTACACGGTCGCTTCCGTATCAGTAGCAGCTAAACCACCCAAAATACGCCAACCGCTCATGCTCTCATAGCCAACCATAAGGTTTGCTTGCGAAGCCTCTACATGCGCGCCTAGATAGCCGATTGATGCACTGTCTTCAACGATAGTTGGAACGTAAGAACCAGCAATCACAAGACCATTGTTAAAAGTGTACGAAACACCGAAAGATACACCGCTTTCCGTCGCCGCTGTAACATTATCAAGGGAAGTCAT
>Ga0209272_10001043_pt1 | contig 18742 bp, 24 predicted proteins | sample tdDd002_FD_187125 | JGI IMG/M metagenome (GOLD analysis project Ga0209272, IMG submission 187125) | Marine sediment microbial communities from the Atlantic coast under amendment with organic carbon and nitrate - tdDd00.2 (SPAdes)... | ecosystem: Environmental > Aquatic > Marine > Coastal >... | reverse complement strand
AATTTCCCTTCTGCTGCAGGCAGGCAACCATACCTAACAGTATACAGGAACGTGTGCAAGACTTAATGTCACATTCAGTTAAAGATAATGTACTATTAATTTTTCATTTAAGGTCGATATATTTAAATACCATTTACTAAGAACATTTGTTCGTGTATACTGTAAGTATAAAGGAGAGTCTGATGAAAATAATAAAAGTAAGTCCATTTGATGAATGCCCCATTTACGAAAGCCAACATTTTGCCTTCAGATTAGTTGAAGAAGCTGATGCAGGGAGTCTTTTATCCTGTTATTCAGATCCAAAATCAGCACCTATTTTTAATAGTGACAATTGCAACAGTGATTTTATTTATCATACCGTTGAAGATGTTTTAAAACTCATCCAATTCTGGATTATGGAATATAATAACAGAGGTTATGTACGTTTTAGTGTTCTGGATAAAAAAATAAACCAAGCCATTGGTACCATAGAAATTTTCTCGTTTGATAAAACCAACGAATCTCTAGGATTTTTAAGACTTGATCTCGCATCTAAATATGAAACCTCTACTCATCTAGATGATGTTTTCTATATGATTGATTGTTACTTCAAAGATGATTTTGAAATAGATGGTATTGTTACAAAAGCCATTCCTGAAGCAACGACTCGAATCAATACCTTAACCAAAAAGGGTTATCATCCTCTGAAGGATTCAACCATCACATCCTATGGTGATTATCATATCAAGCGATGGTCCTAATAACCAAGTGTTTGTATAGGTGGTGTTAAAGTGAAAGTGGTATGTAAAGCAATTGAAATGATTGCATGGTTTGAAAAAGGTGGTAAGGTACATCCCATCAAGTTTAGATTAAGAGAAGAGGATCAAAATAGAGTCATTGTTATAGAACGTATCCGATGTGTAAAAATCGAAAAGTTTGCAGGCAATCAAATGTATGTTTTTGAATGTGAAAGTCACATCGATGGTATACTAAAAATTTATGAAATTAAATATGAAATGGATACCTGCAAATGGGTTCTCTTCAAAATTTAAGAACTGGCCAAAATGACCAGTTCTATTTTTATGATTCTATTGCTTCTGAATCATCACTAAGTTCAATTTCTGAGATAACATCTTTAGTAAGTGTTTCATCTTCTAAATCTAATGATCCTATTTCATTTTTTATATCCAACATACGTTCATCAAGAATAGAAATCATATTGGCACAAATCTTCAATTGTTCTGTAATCTTTGAAGGGGCTTTGTTTCTAAACTTATAGTAAATTTTATGTTCTAAACTCGCCCAGAAATCCATTGCTACCGTTCTAATTTGAACCTCAATGCGCGTTGGTACAACACCGCTACTTAAATAAACCGGGATATCTATATGCATATGAAGACTCTTATAGCCATTTGGCTTCGGCTCTTTAATATAGTCCTTTATTAAAACCACTTTGATATCATCTTGTTTTTCTAAGAGTTCAGCTACATGATAGATATCATTTGTAAAAGAACAAATAATACGAATACCTGCAATATCTGAAATGTGCATTCTAGCATTTTCAATTGTCGGTTCAAATCCCATTCTATCTAATTTTTTAATTATATTATTAGGTTTTTTTACACGGTATCTGATATGTTCAATGGGATTGTAATCATGAATATTTCGAAATTCCTCATCTAATATATCTAATTTAGTCTTGATTTCTTCTACTGCAAATTTATGAACCAACAGTAGATCTCTCCAAGGTTTCATTTCTTCCGTCATTAATGCTTCGTACATATATCCTCCTGACCATCACTATATCTTATTATAGCCTATAATAGCCTTATTCATTACACCACTTGTGTATTTATTAACAAATTTTTAATGCTTCACTCTATAAAAAGAAACCTAAAAATTAAACTGGTAAAAAGAAACCTGGTAACTTACCAGGTTTCAATAACAACTTCTATTTTAATTTCATAACAAGTTTTTCCAAAGCTTCTACTTTAATGCCACTATCTATAGTATCCTTTTTAATGATTGTTTTTACAGCTACCTTCTCAAACAATTTCATTTGATCAAAGTCAAGACCATAACCTGCATAAACAACTTCAGATAAATGATTGATAAATCCCTTTGATAATGATTGATCTAAATAACTTGAGGTTTTGAATTCATTGACCGAACATACATACATTCCGATTGTTTTTTCAACCAAATCGGTTTTATATTTGTTAATTGTGTCGACCATGTCTCTACGAAGTTTTCCTGAATAAACTGGACTTCCGAATATTATTTTTTCAGCATCAGAAATAATGTCACGTGTTACTTCATTTGCATCAATAAGTTGTACAGAGTCTTCTATCATTTCACTTAACTGCTCTGCAACAGTTTTTGTAAAACCATGTTTGGTAGAATATATTATTATAGTTTTCATAAAAACCTCCGTTAATTGAGTCTCTTGATATTAAGTGTACCATATACCTCATCATATAACTCTAATCATTGTTGATTTTCTTTTCAACCACAATCACATAAGGTGGATTATTCCGTTGATTTATGAATTTTGATGTCATCACGCTGTAATTCTTTTGCTCTAATGAAGTAAAGTATTCTTTAAGTGCCTGTGATTCTTCCGCACCTTCCTCATGTCCTGGATAAACAACAACCCATAAGATACCATGACATTTCAGAAGCTTCAGAGCTGCTTCTATAGCCAATAATGTCGTTGTTTTATGGGTCTTAATATTTTTATCCGCTCTCGGTAGATATCCTAAATTAAAAATCACAAAATCAATCGGCTCCAAAACATATTTCTCCATATGTTCATGACCATCACATATTAATTGATAGTTCTCTTTGTCTTCTAACTTTTCTTTTGTTGAATCAATCGCAAGTTGCTGTACATCAAACCCGTATACAAACCCGTCTTTCCCGATCAATTCGGATAAAAATAGGGTATCATGCCCATTTCCAGTTGTCGCATCTATACATCTATCCCCCGACTTTACAAACTGGGGTAACATCATTTGAGTTAAAATCGTTACATTTTCTATATGTTTTCCTCGCATACCTTCATCATTAAGATCATCTTAATGCTCCCTTCAACTCATTATACATTAGTCCATGTATATTTGGAACGAACACGGCAAGTTATTCTTTATGTACGAATCTACTATTTCAATAGTGAATGACTTCCCTGTAAGAGCCTCTAAAGATTTATTCAAAAACCCAACAGTACACTGACACGCATGAGGATTTTCCATTTGACTCATTATTGGACAAACGCAACTTGTAAAATTATATGTGAGTTGTACGGCATCTTTATTTTCTTCAATTTTATGATCTTTAAAAGGACTTTCCTTTAATAATTCAACCAATGACTGATTGTCAGAGATTTCTTGGCTAGATTTAAAGGTCTTGATTTCATCAAGCATACCGCTCTGTTCTGCACAATTCCCACCACAGTCATGTAAGATCGTAAAATTCTTTTCTGATTCCAATCCTTTAATCAACTGACTCATCCAATTCTTTTTAAATTCTTCCATTAGTATTACCTATTACCTACAACCATTCTATATGATTAATTACGACAACAGTTTGTCACAATTTCATTTTTTATTTTATTATGAAAAATGTGTTAAATCAAACTTCTCATTCCAGGATAATCATCATCTCCTACGCCACCTGACATAGACTTAACTTTAGTTTGAACTAAGCTGGCCCTTGAAATAATCTCTTTTCCAAACCGTTCTCTTAAATCATCAATGGTCTGATCAAGTATTTCAATCTTCTCATCCTCTTGTTTCAAAAGGTACAATTGTCTAGGTAATTCTTCTTGTAACTTTGATACTCTTACACCTAAATGTCTAATGGGTATATGATTCCATAACACATCAAATAATCTCATGGCTTCTTCATAAATATCATTGGTACTTGAAATAGTATATAATAATTTATGTTGTTTTTGCACCGTATCAAATCCATTGGTTTTAATATGAATAGCAACGACAAAGGCTCGCATCTCTGCTGCACGAAGTCTCATGCCAACACTTTCACAGAGAGAAAGCAGATATCTAGCAGCATCTTCTCTTTCGGTAATATCATAAGGAATTGTCGTCGAATTACCAATACTCTTTACCAAACTATATTTATCATCATTAACAACAGAAATATCTCTTCCCCATGCAAAATTGTAAATCAATTCCCCATGACTTTTAAGAATATGCTTTAAGAAATTCAAATCTGTTTGTGCCAAGTCGCCGACAGTATCAATACCGTATTTGATCAGTTTCGCTTCTGTTGATCTACCCACCATAAATAAATCAGAAACATGCAAAGGCCATAATTTTTCTTGGACTTCATGAGGATAAAGCGTATGGACTTTATCGGGTTTTTCCAAATCGGAAGCCATTTTGGCCAATATTTTATTCGTAGAAATACCAACATTAACGGTAAAGCCTAATTCATCCTTTATACGTTTTTTCATCGCGTAAGCTGCTTCTAATGGCGAACCAAACAATTTCTCTACTGCAGTATAATCTAAAAAACATTCATCAATCGAAAAGATCTCAACATCAGGTGAGTACTCTCTTAAAAGATCCATCATCGCTTTACTGGCTTTTGTATAAACATTGTATCTAGGTGGTACAGATACTAATTGTGGACATAGTTTGAAAGCATCCACTAATGTTTGAGCCGTTTTTATCCCAAATTTTTTAGCAGGTATGGATTTCGCTAAAACAATCCCAGACCGTTTTTTAGGATCCCCTCCTACAATCGATGGGATATTTCTTAAATCTGTTGTTTCGCCATGTTGCAATCTATAAACCGCATCCCATGACAGAAATGCAGAATTCACATCTATATGAAATATAATTCTAGACATCATACCACTCCGTTATTTGAACTCTTAAGTCTATTATCCTATTATCCGGTTGATTGCAAAACTCATTGTCACCTTCATTGGTATTTGCATGTGTGCAAGAGTTATTAACCTACTATCCTACTATCCTACTATCCTACTTTTATTATACCAAACATACGTTCTTTGTTCTATAGAATAATACAACAAAATATTCCTTAACAATTAATTATCACGTTGCCACTTTTAAGATCTAAAAAAAAAGTCATCAGCAATTAAAATGCTGATGACTTTATTAACTATAATATAAATAATAGCAAACTTGAATGAAGTGCTATAGATAGAATAATATTACCAAATCGTTGATAAATCACTTGTAGGATCAACTGAGTCATCATTCCCAAACCAATATAACTCATTAATTCTAACACTGTAATCGCATGATTAACCAGTGGTATTAAACTATATACCAATCCGAGAATGACACCTGCTAAGAGTATGCCTCCCACACGACCATAGGATGCTTTCAAGCGCTCTGCTGCGTATCCTCTAAAAATGATTTCTTCACTGATAACCACTAAAAGTATCTTTAATCCTATATTTTGTGTATAAAATACCAATGATAAAATCATTAGTCCTAATAACCAAATCGAGCTATCTTTACCTATACCAATGGTTTTTAGAGAAGATTCTTTGTATAAAATCATTACAACAACGACCGAACAAGGAATCACGTACATCAAAACATTAATTGTCATATTCTCTCGTGATAGTGTTTGATTTGAAAAAGTTTTTGCCCAATACACCATTACATATGAGAAGAGTAAATACAGTATTAAAAAACTAGTTGCTATCATACCTTCTCTTTCAGTATATGATATGTTACTTTTTTTCATCATAAAAAAATGCCTCCACATTGCTGCTTCAGCATAACATTTTATGGTAAATTATTCACTACAAACAATCAATTGTGAATGAAGTTTAACACCTTTCAATATTTAGTAAAAATTTCGAAAGAAAGTCTCGTAACTTCCTGTGATGTTTCACAATTTGACACTACTTTTTAAGAAAGAATACCATATGTTTGCTTTGTTTATTAATCGGTTCTATATTATGAATATTACCCGATTCCAACATAACATGCATCTGCTCACTTTTAAAAAGTTCTTCTAATTCTTCTGGTAACCAAATCTTATAATCTTTTATGACTTGTATCCGACGCTTAATTCTATCGTTTTTAAATTCTGTTATAACAATTTTATCTTGTCGAGTTAAAGTCTTAAAATTATATTTTGGTGTTACTTTATTTTCAACATTCATTTGACTTCTTGGATTCTCAAAGAATGTTATTACTTCAACAGCATCTTTTTCTTTCATCTCTTCCATATTGGGATAATCACATTCAATAACAAAAACACCCACATCCGACAGATGTTTTTTTACCGAAGATAACATTAATATCATATCATCAGATGTTTTAATTGAATTCACAACATTATTAGCTGCTATAATCAGATCAAACTTTTCTTCTAGATCAAAGGAACACATATCCCCAAGGACTAAGGTGGTATTGTCAGCAATACTTTCATTGAGTTTCTCTTCGTGTAAATGAATCATATCTCGATGTATCTCAAGGCAAGTGACTTCATAACCTTCTTTTGCCAATCCAATACTAATATTCCCACTACCTGAACCCAATTCTAATATTTTGCCTTCATAACGTTTAGCAATCTTTATATAGGCATCTACATCAGTTTGATTCCTTTGTCTTAGATCATTTATTTCTGACAACAACCCGACATATCTTTTCATGCTATCCACCTCTTTCTTATTTATAGTCTAAAGCTAAATGAATCGATATGCAAATGTTGTTTTATGATCCAACAATTATCGCATCCATTTCATCTGATACTCTATTCTTTTCTGCTTTTTTATCCGCTTTAAAAGTCACTAAATCTTGTTGAACAGATTCAACGTTATTATTCAGATTTTGAACACGCTTTAGAGCTTCATCAATTTTATTCTGAACCATAATATCCATAAATAACCCATCAAAGAAGTAATCCCCAAGTGACATATAGTTTTCAATATCGATATGACCAATCATGTCCATATTGACATCTTTAAGTTCTTTAGAAAACCTTTTTAAACTGATATTCAGATCATTGATAATTGCTTGTGCTTGCGACATATGATTTCTTTTGGCCATAGTTACCAACAGGCCACCACCAACCATGTCGAGTACACCAAGGTTCTTTGCATCTTTCAATTCAGAAATTGCGCTCTTGGTACTTTTCAGTACTACCCTACTTGCAGAAATGGCTTCATTGATTTCTTTTATATCACTATCTATACTTGCGTTTCTTAACTCAATTTGTTGCACAGCTTCCCAAATTTTCGGATTGTCTAATATTATAAAATTCTTCTTTTGTTCATAAGCATCTTTATAAGCTTTTTCTACTTCTTTTTCTTTCTTTAATGTTGAGTTTAAATGTTCTACATCCGCTTTTAATTCTTCCAACTCATATGCAATTGCATCGTATCGTCGTTTTGCTTCAATAGCTTCATACTCTTCTTTTTCTAGTTTTTCTGTTCTGTTATTAAGTAAAGTGGCTACAAATGATTGAAGAGATACTCCAGCAATACGCTCTACGTCTTTATTTTCTTTTTCAAGCTGCTTAAAAGCACTCTGTCTTTTTCCTTCTAACTGTGAACATTGTCTATTCAGTTCACCTAATCTCTTCTTATCATACTTAAGTTTAACAAGTGCTTCTCTTGAAGCATCAAGAGCTTGATCAATTATTTCTAGAGTCATAATCCCCCTCCATCTTTTCTACCATACGAATTACAGAACGTTCAGTTGTATATTTTTCAATTTCATTAAAAGGAACCCACGCCAAATCATGAGATTCATCACTAATGATCAACGGAATCTCATCATCCGCTTCAAAAATGTATCTGATATCATAATGATAATGTGCTTTAACACCTTTTCTTTCAGGAATTTTATGTACATCTACATCAAAAATACTTACATCGATCTTTTTAAGTTTTTCTAAACCCGATTCTTCAATGCCTTCTCTATATGCAGAGTCGAATACACTTTCATCAAGTTCAGTATGCCCACCAAGTTGTACCCATATATTCAGTTTTAAATGATGAGTCAGTAAGGTTTTATCTTTGCTCTTATTTACAATCCAAGCACTTCCGGTAATATGTCCATCGGGATTTACTTTCCCTAAATAATCATCAGTACCCTCTAGATATTTGATTGTTTTTTCTACCATATCATTTTCTTCTGTATCATATGCTTGATAAGTTCTTAATGCATTTATTAATTGTTCTTTCATTTCACACTCTCTTTATTTGAACTACGATGGTCCATAACAGACCAATCAACAACGCCAATATTGGATACCATTTTCGGTACTTCGAACGTTTTTTATATAACATTTTTAAAAGCAAGTATCCTACTAAAACTGTCAATAACGCTAACAAATCCGGTAGCCACATACTCCAATTGGTATCCGTTAAATCATAAACTGCCATATTAAAAAATGATGTGCTTGTTGGAAACAATAAAAGAATCACAACAACAAGCAAAACCACACTGTAAATTATTTGACCTTTTTCAATTTTCATATGTCACCTCTATCATTATTATACGATAAACCAACCTGTAACTAACATATATTTTAAAAAATATATGTTTTCTTAAGATAAAGAGACAACTCAATGAGTTGTCTCTAGAATAATTTTATAATAATAGCGTCTTACTTGTGTTCTCTTTCCTGACCCATAAAACTGATAGCCAGCATACCAGGCCCTACATGAGATGCAATCGTTGCTGAAAGTTCTGAAACAATGATATGTTCTTCATCCATATGTTCTAATAACATATCTTTTAAAATCATTGCCTCTTCTATGGCATTACCATGCCCGATAATTACTTTTCCAAATTCTGTACTGTTATAATGTTCTCTAAACTTATCTCGTAAAAATCTCATAGATTTTTTTCGACCTTTAACCTTAGTATAAGATTTTAGTGCACCGTCTTGATTGACTATTAATATTGGTTTGACACTTAACAGTGTTCCCAAAGCAGCTTCGGTTGGTGTTATTCTACCACCGCTTTTCAAATAATTTAAATCGTCTACAGCAAACCAGTGATTTGTTGTCATTTTGTATGTCTCAATCCAATTGACAATCTCGTCTGCACTTTTGTTCTTCATACACATGTCTACGGCCTTCATGGTTAATAAGCCTTGGCCAATCGAAGCTGATTTTGTATCAATGACTCGAATATCTGCTTTCGGATATTTTTCTTTAACCAGCTCAATGCTAGAATTCGCACTATTGAATGTACCACTCATCTCTGAAGAAAAGCCAACATATACAACAGTTTGATTCAAAGCAACATGTTTTTCAAAAATTTCTGAGAATCTATATGTATTAATTTGTGCTGTTGAGGGCATAATGCCTTGCCTTAGCTTTGAATATAAAGCATCATGTGTAAATGTTTTTCCTAAATCATCATAATACTCAAATCCATCTACATTAACAGGCATGCCTATTACTTCTAAAAAATCCTGATGTTCTTCAATAAATGATAATGGTAAATCACAACATGAATCTACTACAATAAATGTACTCACCTCTCCACCTCCTTTGTTTTATTATATATAATTAAATAACCAATACATGCCTATATCGAATATTTTATATTAACTTAAGAAATCTAAAATATTTTGTTTATCTCTTTTAAAGCCTGTTCAACTCTACCTTTCAAATGAAAATGATACTTATAGAAGTCATCACGATGAGTCATTCCAAATCGGCTAATGTTTAAGAGCAATCGATCAATTAAGTCCTGATCATCGTTGGGGTAAAAATCCGGTCTTTGAGGATATTGATACACTTTGATATTCCCTGTTTTATCTAAATTGACTATTTCTTCATAAATATTTTCAATTCTTTTTTCGTTTAAAACCTTAACAGGTACTTCAGAAACAACTTCTGCTCGCCAAAGTTCTTTTTTATATGTAAATGTAGTGGGTTCTAAATCATACAAATAACCTGAGATCTTAAAAAATACTTCCTTTAGAGCCCCTTCATAGTTTTCCACGATATACAATTGATTCTCTTCATATCCAACTCTGAATATATAATCATTCCATCTCGCTAAAAATAATAATGCAACAGATGGATTCACAGAACCATAAACATACTCCTTTTCATGACTGCTCACTTTAGGTTCAAGTGTTTTTAAATTGGCTTGATTACTTCCATGATAAACTCTACTGATCATCAATGGCTCCTAACTGAACTAACCAGTTGATTGTAAACTCTAATACCTCTTGTTGTGACATAGAAGTTGTATCTAAGAAAGTCACATGGTCAAATAATTTAAACCATTCTCTTTTCAATACATGGATACCATGTAAATAGTTCTCGAACGATTTTCTAGATCGAGTGAAATCGGTCTCTTTTCTATTCTTTAAACTATTCGGATTCGCATCTAAATACAGTATATGATCAACATAACACTCTTTTAATTGGTCCGCTAGACGTTTGATATGATGTATTTGCCACTCTGGGTGGTAAACTTTAGGAAATGTTAGTGTCTGAAAAACAACTTCTTCTGCACTATAGTCCATCAATACCACTGGCTTATCTAAAGATTTAAACCGTTTCATTTCATGTTTTATGAATAAGTCCTGATTAATTAGATAATCACAATATTCGTTCTTATTTAAACCCAATAACTTAACTTTTTTCACAACGGAAGAAATATCTTCATAGTTATAGGTAATCTCAGGATATTTTTTTTCTAAATTTTGAAGCAGTGTTGTTTTACCAACAGCCATACCACCATGTATTGCAATCTTCATAAGTCCCCTTTTAAATAAACTACACCTTTTAGAATTTACCTCTTTATTATATACTACAATTAGAAATTAGTTATTAATTAACTCTTAAAAATTTTAGAAAGGATCCTTATGATAAGACCAATTGAAATTAACGATTTGGATTTTCTTGTATCGGTTGATATGAAAGACGAAGGCATTACTAGTGATGAGGTAAAAGATTATGATGAGTATGTAAAAAAAATGACTCGTTTTATTGAACATCCTGATTTCGGTGGCTTCATTTATGAACTCAATCATCAGCAAATCGGATGTATACTCTTTAATGTTGAAAACAAATTCAAAACCTATGATTGGCCAACCATTTATGATGAAATCACTGACAGTTACTTTGATGAATCTGGTCAAATGCTTGTTGTTTATCAGTTATGGATTTCAAAAGAACACAGACGATGTGGTATTGCTACTCATTTAAAACAAGCCTTTGAAGCTGAGGCTATAAACCGACATATCTACACCCTCTATACGCACACTGAAATTCAGAATCAACATGTTATAGAGCTCAATCAGAAACTCGAGTATGATGTGGTCAGAATTGGTCCTATATGGGATGAAATCTTACGTATCAGCTTAGTTAAAGATCTTAGAAAGCAAAGCCCTATGTATTTGCTTAAACACGCTGAGTCTCATAACTGTCTCATTACAGCTGACGACCTAAAAGTCAGACTAGAAACAGAAACGTTGCAACTGATCGACATTAGAGAATATGATGATTCCTTGGAAGGCAAAATCAAAGGAGCTATATCGTGTCACTGGTATGATGTTTATCAACTATTAGAAAATCATACCCTACATAAATATACCGATATCGTTGTCGTCTGTTATACCGGTCAATCCTCTATGCACGTTGCAACACTATTAAAAACAATGGGATTCAATGCTTATTCTTTATTAGACGGTATGGAAAAATGGTCATATTAATCTGAATAAATACAAACAAAACCCAGCTTAACTGGGTTTTTGTTAACAGACTTTATTTGAAATTCTTTTATAGAGCATGTCCGATCGATACATAAACCAAAAATTAATAAAGAGAAGTGTAAAAAATATAATCTCACTAACAATCCCCCAAATTTCCCACTCTATAATATACACTGGGGCTGTAATTAATAATATAAGTATAAATAATATCAGGAGATTCTTTACAAATGGTTTGGGTTTTATTTCACCAACCATATATATAGCCTCTTCTTTTTCGATGATTTCACCAGTAAAAATTTGTAATGCTGCAGCACTGGATCTAGAACTTAATTCAAAACGTCCATTATCATCTACTATACCTGAAATATCTTTATTAAAAAACCAGGCTAAGTATGTTCTTCCATGAAAATCTAAACATTGTGTCTTACACTCATCTTTGTCTTTATATTTCGTTTTTATTTCTACATGTTTAATCATAATCACCTCGATAATATTAATAATGATTGCCACTGCTTATTTTCTGTATAAACCATTTTCCTTTAAATACTCATAAACTATTTTATTTTGTTCTAAGTATTCTTTCTTTTGGATTTCTTTGCTTCCTGGTAAAGTTTCATCATAACTATAATGTTCTAAAATGACATCTAATTCTTCAATCACACCATTTTGATAAATTCGGAAATGACAATCACTATATATTGAACTGATAGCATAAAATTCTAAAAACTTACCATCTTCATTCTCATTTTCAATAAATCGAATCTCCCATTCTTCTTTTTTTATCACATGAGTATTCATACTGTCAATCACAGCATCTTCTAATAACAGTTTCCATTTTAAAAAATGATTGGCAAAACTTCTTTTCACATCTTCTGTAATATATTCTAAATTCATATTCATCACCTCCATTATTTATATACCTGTTTTATTGGGTTTAAAGCAAGAAATTCTATATGGTATAATTGGATGAGGTGAAAAAATGAAAATTGATAGACTACTTGGTATTTTAATGTTACTAATCAACAAAGAAAAACAAACCGCCAAACAGCTGGCTGAACACTTTGATGTGTCTATAAGAACCATACAAAGAGACATTGACACACTTACACTTGCTGGTATTCCTCTGTATGCAGATGTTGGTGTTAATGGTGGTTATCAGCTGATGGATCATTATAAACTCGATAAGAATTTTCTAAACGACAATGAAGCCACTATCTTAATTGGATTTTTAAAAAGTTTAGAAAAGGCTGCGCCTTATTCAGATGTAAAATCTATGTTTAATAAATTTTCATCTTTGAATAAGGAAAGCAATCAACCTGAAAAGATGGTGTTTCATTTAAATCCAGGACTAGACTCCTCTTTATTTGAATCCCACTTGAACTGCTTATCTAAAGGCAGAGATGAACAATCAAAAGTAAGTATTACTTATTACAATATAGATTTTAAAGAAACCACTAGAATAATTTGTCCCTATACCTTGGTCATGTATGGTAACAGTTGGTATGTTTATGCCTATTGTGATTTAAGAGATGATTTTAGAATGTTTAAACTCCACCGCATCGCCTCATGTGAACTCTTAAATGAGTCTTTTGAAATAAAGCCACTACCACCAGTTTTACCTTGGAAAGACGATATCGATACAAGACGAGAACAAACTGAAATTATTTTAGAAATTGATAAAAAATTACAAGGCAAACTCCCAGAGTATTTTGGTCCTTCTTCATGTGTTATATTGGAAGATAAAATCATCGTTACACTTTACTTTCCAATTGATGAATGGGTTTACTCTCTTTTGATGAGTTTGGTACCTTACATAAAAATTGTCAAACCGGAAACATTAAGAGTTGAATTCTTAAATCGATTAAAAAAATCCATCGAACTTAACAATTATGACATACAGATGTCATAGTTTAATCACTATAATGTAATTAGGATTATAAATAATTTAAGGAGGCGTTATATGAATATTTGTCAAAGCTGTGGTATGCCAATGAATTCAGAAGAAATGTTTGGTAAAAACACCGATGGGACTAAAAACGAGGATTACTGTATCTACTGTTACCCAGAAGGTCGTTTTAACAATCCAAGTGAAACGTTTGAAGAAATGGTTGAATCATGTGTTCCGTTCATGATGAAAGAGGGCCACACAGAAAAAGAAGCAAGAGATTACTTAAATAATAACTTAAAAGGATTAAAAAGATGGCAATAGAAAAAGAAGATAAATTATCTTCTTTTTCTATTTAAGTCTATAGTTATTTTATTAAAAACAGCTGTTGATTCAATTGCATCATCTTCTAATGCTTTTTTAGAATACAGTTCAACTGATTTAAGGTCTTTTGGGCCATGGTGCATTGTAACCGGTCCTTTTATACAACCACCTTGACAGGCCATACCCTCAATAAATACTTGATTCAGTTTTTTGTATTTTAATTGGGCTAAAGTTTTTTCACACGCTTTTATACCATCACAACTGATCGTTTCAATTGAATGATTGGTTTTATTCTCATAATGATGTCTAACCGCTTTAGAAACACCACCCGTTGCTGCAAATTGTCTACCAAAATATGAAGCATTGTTAAGCGGTGCACCATTTAATGTTTCCAAATCCAATTCTTTGGCATCCATCAAAGCAGCTAATTCTTCAAAGGTTAATACAAATTCTACATCATCATATTTTTTTTTCTCATGCTTTTTAGCAATACAAGGACCTATAAAAACAACCACACTTGAAGGGTCAATGGATTTAATCAGTCTAGCGGTTGCAATCATTGGCGATACAGTACCAGATACCATCTCTATAAGCTCTGGAAACTTCTGATCTATCAAATTCACAAACCCTGGACAACATGAGGAAGTCATCGCTGGATAACTTTCTAAATGCTCACTGATCTCATCCACTTCATGTTTGACAACCAAATCGGCCCCGAGTGCCACTTCTACAACATCTCTGAACCCTAATAGTTTAATACCCTCAATGACATTTTCAAGTGGTACATATTGAAACTGAGTTGAAAAGGCTGGTGCTAACATCGCATAAACATCCACTGAGTTGTCTTGAAGTTTTTCAATCACATTCAAAATTTCTGATTTTTCTTGAATCGCTCCAAAGGGACAGTTATACACACATGCACCACATGAAATACAAGCGTCATAATCAATAATAGCTCGTTTCGTTTCATCCACACTAATGGCATCAGTAGGGCAACCTCTTAAACAAGGACGCATCACATCTGCTATTGCACTATAAGGGCAAGCCACTTTGCATTTACCACATTCAATGCATTTTTTCTGATTTATAACCGCTTTACCGTCTTGCATTTGTATTGCATCTACCGGACAAGCTTTAACACATCGATGTGCCAAACATCCTCTACAGGCTTCAGTTACTACAAATCTATCCACTAAACATTGATCACATGCAGAGGGTAACACTTCAACGATTTCATGCTCATTTTGATTACCGCCAAATGCCATTTCAATACGTTCTGTTGTAATAGCTCTTTCATGATGAACGCAGCATCTAAAGCGACCATCCGGTCCTGGATTAACCCATTTTGGTATTTTATGAACATCTTCTAATAACGTTTGATTGAAAGCTGATTTTGCTAACAATGTAAGGACTTCATTTTTGATTTTCTGAACTTCATTTTCATATTGTCTCATAACATCACCGGTCCGTATCGTATAATTGAACAATTTTACCCATTTTCCTTAACTCGTCTATAATACCTTCTACAATTTTCACTTTAATACTTAACTCCACAGGGAAATTAGGATTTTGATGTGCTGGATTAATGGCATGACCTAAATAGAAATTAATATGGGTTGAATCTTCTATTAGAAGCTTTAGCAATCTACTCACACCATCGTCTTTATTTAGTACTGGTTCTATACAAGAATTATTAATCACTTTCAACTCATCGTGTACCATTTTTAAGGTAAGAACCCCTTCAGTTACCAAATCAATCCCTCGTATTTTAGCTGTAGGTGGTATTTTAGGATCTATATATGTTAATTCTGTTTCAATGTCTCTTTTCAATTCTCTTGAAACAATATTAGCTGCAGTACCTCCACACACAATTTTTTTACCATGTTTCTTCATAAATCCTTCAATCAAAGGTTGATCGAGCGAAGGATCGGTTGGTGGACCTGTTAACAGCTGTATTTGCTGCGGTAGTCTTACCTTTACAACCACTGCTGTCGTATCATCACCTGGTTTGTCATCGTAAAGTTTATGACAGGCTTCCATCAATCTGCGATTGAGTTTATCCGCAGAATTCAATTGTTGATTTTCAAGATACTCTGCAACATGGCTCCATTCCCAACCATGGTTTAAAAACTTTCCAACCCCAGCATGAATCACTCCATCTGATACAACAACAATTTCATCTCCCACACCAAGCTTGAATTCAGTGACCATGACTTGTTTGTTCGAAGATAATAATTTTTCTTTTTCCAATTTTAAGAGTTTATGTTTTCTTAAAACAAAGGCTGGCGGATTATCAAACTCAATGATTTTACAATTCAGATTTTTATCAATATCTAAAATTGTAAAAGTTGAATAGGCAATCTGTCTTACCTGACAAACTGGTAGTGTATTGGTAATCGTGTCTATCGTCTCAATTAAAGATGCGCCTTTGTCTAACATGGTAATCATGATTTTGCTCGTCAAAGTGGCCAAGATATTAGCCTTTACACCGCTGCCAAGACCATCAGCCAATACAACAATAGTACGATCTTCAGATTTAACCACTTCAACTTTATCACCACAAAGCTCTTCACCATATTTATTCAGTGAATGAAATGATAGATCAACATAATGGGGAATAGTTTTCATTATCTCCCCTCCTCACCTAAAACAATATCTCGAAGTTTGTTTAATCCAATCTTTGTTTCTGCAGTTGTTTCACCCAGGAGACTCGCTATTTCTTGAGCAACTCGCATTTGGTTTTCAATTACCTCTTGAACGGTATCAAGTGTTTTGCTTTTCATATGATTCATCTCTTCGATACTTTGTTCTTCATAAGTAATATCTGTAAAAATACCTACATAGGTTTTGCTATCATGTATTTTAAGTAGATTGATGAAGAATATTTTATCAACGGACTCCAAATACAACTTCTGACTGATACTATTTTCATCAGGCAATCGTAATACTTCAAATATATCGTGACCAATAACAGCATGAATTGGCCAATCATCTAATTTAATTTTATCTTCATTGAATATCTTGTTAAAAGAAGGATTGATTTCCTGTATGCGTTGTTCTTCATCCAATATACAAATGGCATTCGGACTATTGTCAAAAATAATGCTCTGTAAACTCTCTACCTTGTGTTTCAGTCGATCCAAACACATATCGCTATCAGAATAACCTTTTACAACAGCTATAGCTTTTTCGTAACAGGATGAATAACCACATGCGCCACAATTGATTTGATCCTGTTCTGTATACTTTTCCATATCCATCAATACATTGTAGACTTGATTTTCATCTACCGGTTGATTCACATAAGTCATATCCTTAAAATCTCTTTCAATCTCTATCTCTGGGATTTCAACGTCATGTTCCTCTGAATCTGTTTTCTTAACATACTTTAAAAGTTTTTCCATTCTACTAAAATTACTGGGAGATTGTAGTGGAATTTCAGGACCATTTAAACAGCCTCCTGCACATATATTTAATTCTGCACAAAATCCAGTAATTTCATCACTTTCAACAGCATCTAAAAAACTTTTACATTCATCAATACCTTCTAAATGTAGGTATTGATAAGTACCTTCAACATCCAAACTCCCACCAACTGGAAAAGCACGACCTCTCTTAGTTGCTGGTGTATCAAAAGCACCACTTTCCAAACCTGTGAGTTGTATATTACTTTCATCAAACCACTCTTCAAGTTCTTTGAAGGTCATCACGGCATCAATGGCATCATCAAATTCAGTCGCCTCAGCTTTTTTTGCAATACAAGGTCCTATAAATACAGTATAAACGTTTCCATATCTCGCTTTCATGTCTCTACCATGAGCAATCATCGGTGAAACAACAGGTATCGCCGTATCAGTAGATTTGCCATAATTATGTTGTAATAAATACATGCTTGATGTACAACAGCTGGTAATAATATTTTTCATATGACTCGATTTAATCACTTCATCATAGGCCTTAGATACAATCTCTGCCCCCCTTGCCGTTTCCTCAACAATATCAAATCCAATTTGAGCAAGTGCCGTGGCCATTTGGCCTGGGGTATTCATTTGAAATACCCCAGCAAAGGAAGGTGCCAATGATACTGCAACTTTTTGATGAGATGCAATCATTGTTTTTATACGACTGGTATCTTTATAAATGGTGAGTGCGCCTTGTTTGCATTGAACCAAACATTGACCACACTTAATACATAAATCATCTACGATATGTCTTTTTTCTCGAGTAAAAGCAATTGCTTTAGTTGGGCAAAATCTTAAACACTTAAAACATTCGTCACATTTTTCAGAATGAAATTCTATAAATTTCATTACACTCACCCCTTTATTATTTGATCCATCAATTCATTTACATTAGAAGGTGACATCGATAGAATATAATCTTGATTAATTTCTACCGATACAGCTTCTGAACATTTTCCTAAACAGAATGATGATTTCAAATCAATTTCTGTATTCAAATCATGTTCGTTGATATACGCTTCTATACCTTTTATCACATCATAAGATCCTTTAAGATGACATGCACTACCAATGCAAACTTTAATCACCATATCACTCACTCCTTATTTCTTGTATGCATTTAAATACATTTCTTTAATTTCATTAATCAGTGGGTATCTTGGATTTGCTCCAGTACATTGATCATCAAAAGCATTCATGCTCATCTCATCCAATGTTTTCATGAAGTTCACCTCAGATACACCTGCTTCTTTAATTGATTTTGGAATATTTAAAGTTGCTTTTAGGGCATCAATTGCCTCAATCAATTTCTCTACTTTTTCATCTTCTGTTTTTCCACCTAAGTTTAAATAATCCGCTATTTGTGCATAACGCCATTTTGCATTAGGATATTTGT